>Ga0207694_10000125_pt1 | contig 81711 bp, 72 predicted proteins | sample KBSC34metaG_FD_184353 | JGI IMG/M metagenome (GOLD analysis project Ga0207694, IMG submission 184353) | Corn rhizosphere microbial communities from Kellogg Biological Station, Michigan, USA - KBS C3-4 metaG (SPAdes) (version 2) | ecosystem: Host-associated > Plants > Roots > Rhizosphere > Soil... | reverse complement strand
GGTTCGCGATCCGGCGGCGGCGACAACCCGTATCCGCGAGCTGGCGGCGGCGGATCGGGTATCAACGCCGCGAGCCCGCCGCGCTTCTCGACACCGGCGATGTAATTCTCGTCCCAGTGACGGCGCAGATCGCCTTCCCGCGCCTCGCGCCGTTCTTCCCTGGCCCAGTGCCTCTCCCGCGCCGCCTTTTCTCTGGCAACCGGACCCAGCGGCGCCGCAACGGGAGCGTCATTGCGATCCTCGCCATCTTCAATCCTTTGATTTTCTTCAGACATTTTACGACCCTCCTGCGGTTGACAGAGGGCATGCTACTAGTCCTCTCAAAGGCATATGGTCCCAATTACGTAGTTGACAACCCAAAGGTCTAGGCGTAGGCTTCTTGTCATAAGGAGCTACCCCAATGGGACAGAATATTTTCAAGGAAGCACGGTTTCACGACGAGGCAGCGGCCCGCGCGTGGTTTGAAGAAATCCTGTGGCCGAACGGCCCGAAGTGCCCCCATTGCGGTACCGAGAACAACGCGACCCCGAAGGCCAACGTGCCGGGCCGTTTCCGCTGCAAGACCAAGACATGCCGTAAGGACTTCACTGTGACCGTGGGAACGGTCATGGAGCGGTCCCACGCGAAGCTGACGCAATGGGCGGTCGCGTTCACAATGGCCGCCGCTTCAAAGAAGGGCTTCTCTGCGCACCAACTGCATCGCCAGTTGGGCTGCGAGTACAATACCGCTTGGTTTCTGCATCACCGCGTTATGGAGTCCATGCGTCAGGGCGGCCTCGATCTGCCGCCGATGGGTGGCGCTGGCAAGATCGTGGAAGCCGATGAAACCTATTACGGCCCGACGAAGGTTAAGGCGACAAAGCGGACTGACGGACGCCCGTTCACGAAATCAGGCAGCATCGCCAACAAGCGCCCGATTGTGACGCTGGTAGAGCGCGGCGGTAAGGTCCGTTCCTTCCATGTGCCGCGCGCTGATAAGGCCACGGTGTCCAAGATCGTGACGGATAACATCCATCACGAGTCGCGCCTGCATACCGACGAAAGCCGCCTGTACGTTGGCGCGGAAGAGTTCTTTGCCTCGCATGAAACGGTGAAACACGCGGACAAGGAATACGCGCGCGGCGACGTGCATGTGAACAGCGCGGAAGGCTTCTTCGGCGTGTTCAAGCGCGGGATGCGCGGTGTCTATCAGCATTGCGATGAAAAGCACCTGCATCGCTATCTGGCGGAATTTGACTTCCGGTATAACCACAGGACCGCCCTCGGTTGGACCGACGAGGCGCGCACGGTCGAAGCCGTGAAGGGCGCGGCTGGCAAGCGTCTGACCTATCATCCAGTTGGTGAAGGGTAAGAGCTTCAAAGCGCAAGCGCGGCACTTCTCAATCTGGCGACAAAAGCAAAAGCCCCGGAAATGACTCTCCGGGGCTTCGGCTGTATCCTAGGCGTTGCGACACGTACTAGGGCAGCAAATGAAGATATTTACGACGATGGTCACAATTGGGAATGAGATTCACACGATGGATACCATCGAATACGAAGGGCAATTCTGGCTCGTGCCAGAGTGGCTTTCGCGGCAAGAATTAGAATTTGAAATCCCAATGCGTATAGTTTGTCTGAGTACTCTCCCGCACCAAAAAAGCTCGGGGGCGGTGAACTTTGTTCTAAACGTCCCAATTCCCAAAGCTGTTCTTGATGGCCATGTCCCACCAGAACTAGCAGGCGCATATATCGTGATAGAGAGACCGGACATCCGGTTCCCGAAGCGGGGAGAGAAGCTGCACTAGAGATGAGCATTCCCGCGAATATAGCAAAGGCAAGTCAACTTGCTCTGGGGCTCGTTCTACGTCTGACGCTTTGGTTTTTTGAGTTTGCGCAAACCGCCCCGCTTCTTCGGAATGGCCTTTAGCGGGATGGGGAGAGTCTTAGCAGCAGCACGCACGATGGCGCGAGCGCGGCGCTCTGTTTCTTCTGGGTCGTAATAGTCCTCGATCTCTCGCACGAAAATCATAGCTCCATCGGTTTGCGTCTCATGCAGCAAGTCTTGCTACGTTCTGCCTAAATTTCTTCCACTCCCGAGAACGCGCTTCATAACTCCGTTTCCGGTCACGGATAGGATAGTTATATTCGGATTCTATGTGCAGATCGGTAATGTCCTGCCCAATCGATTTAATGTCGACCGGGTCTCCAACCTGGAGCTTTGTGAGCGGATCAACCTTGTGAATCTTCGCCTGCCCAATTCTCGACGGATCAAAAGTCTTTAGGATTGGAGCGACTGCCGTCTTCGGCCCGTACACACGCACGATGAACGGGGAAATCTCTTGCGGCGTAGCTTTGAGATTGTAAGCGCGAAACAGAAGCCGATTAAGTTCAAGGGGGCCACCGATTTCGATCACGGAAGTGACCATGACAAGCAGCCAATCCTCAGTGATGCGGTCTATCGCCCATCCCAAGAACTCCGGATAGAGGCCAAGGCTATTAAGCGCGTCGAGGTAGTCCTCGCCCGCCTTCATATATTTAGGCGGTATTTCTCTGCGAGCCATTCGATCACTCCTCTCTCGCCGAACGCGGCGTCGCAAATTGCTTGGCCGTGTTTTTGCGGGAGTTTTCCCACTGAGTATCCGCTTTCTCTTCGCCAATCTAAGACGGTTTTCAGCGCTGGCGCGATAGGGTCTTTCGGGTCAAACCCGCGCGGATCAATACCCAGCCTTCTGAAAAGACTCCGTAAATCATGGGTCCAGAGATCGGGCGCGGTATCAGGATCGGGCCAGCGATTTAACCCCTCCTTCCGCATGACTATTGCTTTCAAGCAGCACTCGACCGCAAACCCTGCGTTGAGCCACGCCCCTTCCGGGCGATGAATATCCACCAAGGCCAAGGCATCGCCTCGGTAGCGCCGACACAGCGCTAGCCACTCGTCCGCGCTGTTTACAGGTTGGTGGTGGATCGCCCGACTCCGTCCGCGCCGTCACAACGATAGGTGAAACGGATCGGCTAAGTAACTCGGGGAAATAGGCTAGAAGTCCCGTAGGTTGTCAACTACGCAATTGGGCATATGGTCTTATTTTCCGTGAACGAAGGCCGTCGGCGTCGGGCACCGGTCGCGCGATAGGCCGACAACCTCGGATAGCGGCTTCCTCGCCTCAATTTTTCTCTCAAACACCTTCTCCGCCGCGACCGGATCGGACGATTGCGCCGTTGTAATGTCGTGGCCACCGGTCGTTATGACCTGACAACTTCCGATGGGGGGAGACGCGCATGCCGGCACGCACGCTATTATGGATCGGCACATTCACATGCGCACTCGCGACAGCCGCGCATGCGGCGTTCACGATCTCCAACGCCAGGACCAGGAACGTCACCTGCTCGAGCGGCGTGTGCACGCCGACGGGCGGCAATGCCAACCTCAATACCGGCGATCTTCAAACCATGCTCGCGTCGGCCGATGTGACCGTGAGATCCAGCGCGAGTGCACCCGCTCTCAGTGTGCTCGATCCGCTCACCTGGGCGAGCATCCATCACCTGACGTTGGACGCCTATCAATCGATCCATGTGCGTGCCCCGATCGTCGTCGAAGGCACGGCGGGGATCGTGCTGGTCACCAACGATGGCGGCAGTGACGGCGACTACAATTTCAACGCTGCCACATCGGGCGCGATCACGTTCTGGGATACGGCGAGCACCCTCGTCATCAACGGCCAGAGCTTCAAGCTCGACAAGGACATCAGGTCCCTGGCCTCCGATATCGAGGCGCATTCGTCCGGAAACTATGCGCTCGCCGCCACCTACGATGCATCTGCCGACGGTGTGTACACCGCCATACCGATCCCTGTGACGTTTTATGGCGCATTTGAAGGTCTCGGCAATTCCATCCGAAATCTTACGATAAATGCCAATCCGGCCGGCTTGTTCGTAGATTTGGCCGGGAGTGCGCGCGACCTCGTCCTCGAAAACGAACAGCTCGCCGGAACTTACGGCACTGCGGGCGCTCTCGCGTCAGAGAGCAGAGGCACTGTCAGGAACGTCAAGGCGACAGGCTCGGTTCGGGGCGGCTGCACCGGCGGCTTGATCGGCGATAATGAGGGCGCGATCCTCGATTCCGGCGCCAACGTGTCCGTTCGCGGCCGTGCCATCGCCGGCGGCCTCGTCTGTTCAAATGAGGGGACCATCGCCGGGTCCTTTGCCACGGGGCAAGTCGTCGGCGGCTCGCAGGCCGGCGGCCTTATTGGCAGCAACAAAAGCGGTTCAGTTTATCAGTCGTTCTCGTCCGGCTCGGTTCAGGGTACGTCCGATGTCGGGGGACTGATTGGTGCGGCGCCCCATGCCCGCACGAAGAGCGTCGTCACCGATTGCTATTCCACAGGCACGATCACAGGTTCCAAGGAGGCCGCTGGTGGGCTGATCGGGTTAATCCATGCCAATCGCCTCACGCTCAGGAGCAGCTTCGCTGCCGGAAGGATCTCGGCGCAGGCGAACAGCATTGTGGGCGGCGCGATAGGCATAGACTCGGCACGAAGCAACAATGCTCTCTATTGGGACCTCAGTACCAGCGGGATATCCAACCCACATCAGGGCGCAGGCCAGCCGCTGGACGATCCCGGCATCACCGGCCTCACCAATGCCCAGCTGAGATCCGCCCTTCCCTCAGGCTTCGATCCGACCGTCTGGGCCCAGAACGTCAACATCAACAAGGGCTGGCCCTACCTGCTCGCCAATCCGCCGCAGTAATCGCGAGGAGGCACACGATGCATAAGAGCCGGACAAAAACACTTACCGCTGCGATGACGATCTGTTGCGCGTTTGTCACTACAGCCCACGCGGCGTTTACAATCTCCAACGCCAAAACCAAGAACATGAATTGCGTGGGCGGCGTGTGCACGCCGACCGGCGGCAACGCCAATCTCAATACCGGCGAACTGCAAACCATGCTCGCATCGTCGGACACGACGGTGAGGTCCAACGCCGCGGCACCGAACATCGGTATTCTCGACCCGCTCACATGGGCGAGCAGCAATCGCCTGACGCTCGACTCCTATGAATCCATCAATGTGCGAGCACCAATCGTCATCGAAGGCACGAGCGGACTCACGCTCACCACCAACGACGGCGGAACCGGCGGCGACTACAATTTCAACACCGCCACAGCGGGCGCGATCGCGTTCTGGGACACGGCAAGCAGCCTGGTCATCAACGGCAAGAGCTACGCGCTGGTGAACAACATCAAAACACTCGCGAGCGGCATCGCCGCCAACCCATCGCGCAACTTCGCCCTGAGCAACGATTACAATGCGTCGCCCACCACATATCGCGCCCCACCGGTCCCGACCATCTTCGCGGGCACGTTCGAGGGCCTTGGACACACGATTTCGAATCTCCTGATCGAGACAGGAAATGCGCGGACGCAAACCGGCCTTTTCGCCGAGCTCGGTCCAAGAGGCACGTTGCGGGACATCGGGCTCGTGAGTGTGGACGTGAGCGCGGCCCACAGCTATCTCAGCGGCGGCGTCGTTGGGGCACTTGTCGCAGAGAACGACGGCAAGATTCTCAACGCTTACACAACGGGAACGGTGTCTGGGAAACGCGCAGTGGCAGGAGGGCTGGCCGGAACGAGTACCGGCACCATCGCGATGAGCTATTCGACGGCGAACGTGGGATGTTCGGACGCCGCGGCGGGGGGGTTGGTCGGCAGCATGCAGGGAGGTTTGATCGAAAGCTCCCATGCGAGCGGTGCGGTAAGCTGCTCAGGCAACGCCGGTGCCGGCGGTCTGGTGGGCGGGAGCGCAGGACGAATCCTCCACTCGTTTGCGACCGGGCCTGCATCGGCGTACGGCAGTAGCGGGGAAGACGGGGCTATCGCCGGCGGCCTCGCCGCGGGCAACACGGGCACGATTGCCTTTTGCTTTGCGACCGGAGATGCAAAGGCTGTTGCCAACGAAGGCGAGGCCAATGGCACCGCTTATGCCGGCGGTGTAACGGCATTCAACCGCGGAACGATCCACGATACTTACGCGACGGGCAAAGTGGGTGCAGGCCCGAATATGATCGCCGGCGGCCTGGTGGAAGAGAACGATGGATCGATCTCCAACAGCTACGCGACAGGCACCGTCAGCGCCGGTCAGGCTGGTGGCCTTCTCGGACAGGACTACTCCACGACGGCAAGCTCATACTGGAACCTCGATACCAGCGGTATCTCCAATCCCCACCAGGGCGCGGGCGATCCACTGGACGATCCCGGCATCGCAGGCCTCACCGATGCACAACTGAAATCCGCCCTTCCGGCAGGCTTCGATCCCAACGTCTGGGGGCAGAATCCGAGCGTCAACAATGGCTGGCCGTACCTGCTCGCCAACCCGCCGCAATGATTATGGGGAGATACGTCAGCATGAGAACATCAATCGCTTTCGCGGCGGCGATGGCCTTCGCGCTCGCGAGTGGCGCGCAAGCGGCAATGACGGTCTCCAACGCCAAGACGAAGAATGTCAGTTGTGCGAGCGGTGTCTGTACGCCAACCGCCGGCAACGCCAATCTCAATACCGGCGAACTTCAAGCCATGCTTGCATCAGCGGACATAACGGTGAAGTCCAACGCTGCCGCTCCAGACATCGGCATTGCGGACCCACTCACATGGGCGAGCAGCCATCGCCTGACGCTCGACTCCTATGAATCCATCCATGTGCGGGTGCCCGTCGCCGTCGAAGGCACGAGCGGACTCACGATTATCACCAACGATGGCGGCAGCGGCGGCGATTACACCTTCAATACGGCAACCTCCGGCGCGATCACATTCTGGGACACGGCGAGTAGCCTCGTCATCAATGGCAAGAGCTATGTGCTGGTGAGTAGCATCAAAACGCTCGCGAGCGACATCGCAGCAAACCCATCGCGCAACTATGCGCTCGCAAAGAACTATGACGCGTCGGTGGATGGCGTGTATACCAACGCACCTGTCGTCACGGCTTTTGGCGGCGCCTTCGAGGGTCTCGGCAACACCATCCAGAACCTGACGATCACCTCGGACAAGCCGGATCGAATGATCGGTCTGTTCTCCGTGTTGAACAAGGGCGGAACGATTCGCGATCTTGGTCTGCCCCATGCAGCTGTATCCGGCCTGGGATCGACCTGCAAACACTGCTGGGACGAATATGTGGGCATCCTGGTGGCCCAAAACTTCGGCACCATCACGAGTACGAGCGCGAGCGGTTCCATATCCGAAGGAGCGGGCCAGACCATTCTCGGAGGAATTGCCGGATATAGCGGAGGCCGAATCGGTCTCGCCAGCTTCACGGGCACGATACGCGTCAGCGGCCACCACCCGAGTGCCCAGGCTGGAGGGATAGCAGGCGAGTTGACCGGAACAATCCTGCAATCGTCAGCGACGATCGACTCACAGGGCGCAGACCTTGTTGGGGGACTTGTCGGCTACCTTCTCGACGGAACGATCACGATGTCCCATGCCTCAGGCACCGTCAGCGGCAGACAGGGAGGCGGCCTGGTTGGCGTCGGTGACTCGGAGACGGGGGCCACAATCACGCAATCCTTTGCAAGCACAACGGTGTTCGCAGCAGATGAAGGCGGCGGCCTGATTGCAGCTGGGAATGTCCTCCACATCGCACAGAGCTATTCCATAGGAGCCGTCGGAGTCTGGCGTGATAAGGGAAACCATCTCGGCGGCTTCATGGGCATCAACGTTGCTGCCACGATCTCACAGGCCTACGCCGCCGGCTTGGTCACCGCCGGCAGAAGTGTCCCCTGCGTGGCTGGTTTTGTGGGTTATGACCAGAATGGCGTCTACGCGTCGGCCTATTGGAACATCACGAGCACGGGACAGAAATTCAGCGGCTGCAACTACAATGTCGACGGCATCACCGGCCTCACCGACGCGCAGCTGAAATCGGGTTTGCCTGCCGGCTTCGATCCGAACGTCTGGGGCCAGAACGCCAGCATCAACAACGGCTGGCCCTATCTGCTCGCCAACCCGCCGCAGTAATCGTGAGGAGATAGGTCGTGCGCTACAGCCTGCCAAAATCCGTCACCGTCGCAGCGGCGATCTCTTGCGGGCTTGTCACCACAGCACAGGCGGCGTTGACGATCTCCAACGCGAAAACGAAGAATGTGACCTGCACCGGTGGTGTCTGCACACCCACAGGCAGCAATGCCAATCTGAACGTTGGCGAACTTCAAACCATGCTGGCGTCATCCGATGTGACCGTGAAGTCCAGCGCCGGCACGCCGACGCTTGGCGTACTAGATGCCGTCACCTGGGCCAGCACGCATCGTCTCACGCTCGATGCGTATCAGTTCATTCATGTAAGAGCGCCCGTGGTCGTTGAAGGGGTGGCCGGGCTCACGCTCATCACCAACGACGGCGGCAGTGGCGGCGATTACATCTTCGAAAGCGGCGGTTATGCGAACTTCTGGGACCTCGCCAGCAGCCTCGTTATCAACGGGCACAGCTACACGCTCGTCGGCGACGTCAAGACGCTTGCGAATGACATCCTGACCAACCCCCAAGGCTCCTATGCCTTGGCCAAGAGTTACGATGCATCTGCAGATGGTTCTTACACGGACGTGCCTATCGGGTCTTTCGTGGGCACGCTGGAAGGATTGGGCAACCAAATCCGCAACCTGACGGTTCGGGTCAGGCGACGTACGGGGCCATCCGTGGGCTTGTTTTCCACACTCTATTCACCCGCGACGGTGCGCGACATCGCATTGGCAAAGGTAGACATGTCGACGGCTTGGGGCGGGTTTGCCGGCGCCCTCGCCGGATACAATGAATCTGGGACGATAATCCATGCATCCGCCAGCGGGACGGTGAAGTCAAAGGGAAAATACAGCTCCGCCGGCGGCCTCGTTGGCCTGAACAAGGGGGACATCGTGGACTCCAGCGCTGCCGTCACGGTTTACGCCGCTCACGCGGGAGGTCTGGTGGGCACAAACTATGGAGAAATCGATTTCTGCCGTGCCGCTGGCAACGTTTCATCCCTTCACGACGCGGGCGGGCTGGTCGGCAATACCCTCGGCACAGGGCGGATATTCCAATCCTATGCCGCGGGAACGTCCACTGCCACCGAGGAGAGCGCCAGAGCGGGTGGCCTTGTCGGCTACAATGATCAAGGCTCGATTATCCAGTCTTACGCAACAGGCTCTGTAAACGGCAGCATCGCGGGCCCCGAAGCCGGCGGACTCGTCGGCTTTAACAAGGCGCGGATCGAGCAAACCTATTCCACCGGTTCAGTTTCCGTCGTCTACCCTCCTGGAGGCGGCGTCGTAGGCGTCGATCGCAACAGCTTGGGTATCTCGGATGCCTACTGGGACTTCGACACCAGCGGGATCACCGATCCCTTCCAAGGCGCAGGTTCTCCGTACGGCGATCCCGCCGGGATAACCGGCCTCACCGATGCGCAGCTGAAATCCGCCTTGCCCGCCGGCTTTGATCCGAACGTCTGGGGCCAGAGCGCCAGCATCAACAATGGCTGGCCCTATCTGCTCGCCAACCCGCCGCAGTGAACATGAGGAGACGCACCATGGCCAATACCCTAACCAAAACATTCATCGTCGCGGCGGCAGCCGCATGCGCACTCACGACGTCCGCACACGCCGCGGTGACCATCTCGACGGATCCCACAAAGAACGAGAACTGCTCGGGCGGTGTCTGCACACCGACAGACAAGAACGCCAACATCAATGTGGGCGACCTTCAGGGAATGCTCGCCGCGTCCGACATCACGGTGAAGACCGGCGCGGGCGCGGTGGCCATCGGCGTCGACGCGCCGCTCACCTGGTCGAACACGCACCGCCTCACACTCGACTCGATCGGATTCGTGCACATCAAGGCGGCGGTTGTGATCGAAGGCACGGGCGCGCTCACGCTCACCACCAACGACGGCGGCAGCGGCGGCGATCTCGTTTTCGAGGATGGCGGCACTGTCGATTTCTGGGACCTGAGCAGCAATCTGGTCGTCAACGGCGCCCAGTACACACTTGTGAATGACATCGACACGCTGGCGGCCGATATCGCGGCCGATCCTTCCGGAAACTTCGCGCTGGCCGCCAATGTGACCCCTCACCGGATGTACAGCACGGTCATTCCCACTGCCTACTCCGGAACCTTCGAAGGGCTTGGCAACACGATCTCCGGACTGACGGTGAAGACCACCCTGTTCACCGATATCCAGGGCACGGTGCGCGACCTGATCCTCGCTCAGGAAACCGTCACGCGCGGAGAAGGCGGGCTCGCTCCGGTGAATCATGGTTCGATCCTGAACGTGTCCGCGGATGTCTCCGTGTCGGGTGTTTGCACCGGCGGGCTGGTCGGCACCAACGCCGGGACGATCCGGGGCAGCCATGTTTCGGGTACCGTGCAGGGGCGGATCAAATGTCTTTCCGGCGGCATCGCCGCCGTCAACACCGGACTGATCGCGACATCGAGCGCCAGCGCCGCGGTGACTGTTGCGAGCAGGAAGTCCGCTGCCGGCGGCCTCGTGGGCCAAAACATGCAAGCCGGCACGATCGCGCAATCCTTCGCCACGGGCAAAGTGTCGGTCGCGAGCAGCGAACACAATGCAGGCGGGCTCGGTGGCCTCGCCGGGTTCAGCGAAGGCCTGATTGTCGACTCCTATGCCACCGGCAAGGTTTCGGGGACGGACGGCACCGCTTCGGGCGGGCTGATCGGCAGAGGGGGCACGGCCAACACGTCCTATTCGACCGGCGAGGTGGTGGCCAACGGCGGACATGCCGGGGGGCTGATCGCGAGTGAGGGTCAGGCCACGAATTCGTATTGGGATACCGATACCTCAGGACAAAAAAGAAGTTCCGCTGGCACAAAGCTGACCGACGCACAACTGAAATCCGCCCTGCCCGACGGTTTCGATCCGAACGTCTGGGGCCAGAGCGCCGGCATCAACAATGGCTGGCCCTACCTGCTCGCCAATCCGCCGCAGTGATCGAGAGGAGAAACGTCATGCGTCACAACAAATCCGTAACCGTCACGGCGGCGGCCTGCTTGCTCGCAGGCGGTGCGCATGCGGCGATGACGATCTCTAACGCAAAGACCAAGAACGTGACCTGCACGAGCGGTGTCTGCACCCCGACACGCGGCAACGCCAATCTGAATGTCGGCGAGCTTCAAACCATGCTCGCGTCGTCCGACGTGACGGTGAAATCCAACGCCGCCGCGCCTAACATCGGTATTCTCGATCCGCTGACATGGGCAAGCAGTCATCGCTTGGCGCTCGACTCTCATGAATCCATTAATGTGCGAGCACCTATCGTCATCGAAGGCACAAGCGGCATCACGCTCATCACCAACGATGGCGGTACCGGTGGCGATTACAATTTCAACACCGCAACTTCCGGCTCCATCACATTCTGGGATACCGCAAGCAGCCTCATCATCAACGGCAAGAGCTTCACGCTTGTGAAGGACATTTCAGCGCTCGCGAGCGAAATCGCGACCGATCCGTCGGGCGATTACGCGCTCGCTGCGCTCTACGACGCATCGGTGCAGACCTACAAGACTTCACCTATTCCCACGCCCTTCGCAGGCATTTTCGAAGGACTCGGCAATCCCATTTCAAATTTCACCATCGGCGGCAGTTTGCGTCGAGGCCGGTTGCTGATCGCCGGGCTGTTTGCCAGCACGTCGGGGACTTTGAGAGATGTCACTTTGACCAATGTGAGCATATCGACCGCGAAAAGCAGGTCGTCGGGGCCGGCCGGCGCACTCGCCGTTTACAACAGCGGCTCGATTGTGAACGCGGCGGTGAGCGGCACGATTTCCAATTCCGGCAACGAAGCGGGCGGTCTGGTCGACTCGAATGCCGGCACAATCGTCCGATCGAGCACGAACGTTTCGGTGATTGCCGATCACGCTGGAGGTCTTGTCCGGGACAACGGTGGGACGATCTCCTGGTCGTCGGCCGCGGGCAGCGTGACAGGCGTGGACGAAGCCGGCGGGTTGGCGGACTCCAATGTGGGCACCATCTCCGACAGCTCTGCGCAGGCCGACGTAGGAGCCACACGGGCGGGCGGACTTGTCGAAAACAATAAAAGCACCGTAAACAATAAAGGCACCATCTTGCGCTGTCACGCCTCAGGTCTTGCATCGGGGGCGGTGTTCGCAGGAGGGCTTGTCGCGATCAACGGCTCGGACATCGTGCAATCGTTCGCCACCGGAGCCGCCATCGCCTCATCCGATTCCGGATCGACTGCCGGCGGGCTCGTCGGTTTCAACTCCGGTGGTATCATGCAATCCTATGCCACCGGCGAAGTCCAATCGGACTCCTCATCGCACAACCGGGCCGGCGGCCTGATCGGGCTCAATGCAAGGCGCGGAAGAGTTTCCGAGAGCTTTTCCAGCGGACCAGTGACCTCGCCGTTCCGGGGTGGATTTTTGGGACTCGATCGCTGGATCGATGGTCAGCAGTTTGACTATTGGAATCTCGACACCAGCAAAGTCTCGAACCCGCATCAGGGCGCGGGCCAGCCGTTGGATGACCCCGGCATCACCGGCCTCACCGATGCGCAGCTGAAATCCGCCCTCCCCGCAGGCTTCGATCCGAACGTCTGGGGCCAGAGCGCCAGCATCAACAACGGCTGGCCCTACCTGCTCGCCAACCCGCCGCCGCAATAGAGAATGCCCGCATGTCACGCGCTCGGCCGCTTGCGAGCGGCCCTGAGCGTGTCTCCGGAACGCCGCACAAGGTGCGGAAGCGCCTTGACCACGTCACGCACATCGTTCGGGCTGCCGGCATAGGCCTGGTCGATGATGTCCTTCAAGGACACGCCGTTGTTCCGCAGATAGAGCGCGACGTCGTGGCCGCATCTGCGGAACCCGAAAACGACGACATTGGGCAGACGGCGCGAGAGGATGCGCTGGATGTGCTGCTTATCTGTCTCGTCTTTCATGCCGTAAAACACATAGTAGCGGCGCATTTCCGGCCCCATCGCCTGGATCGGATCCGGCGTCGTCCATTCCGTGATATCCGACCGATAGCTTTCCCATCGGGTTTCGAAGGGGACGATCTCGGTGTGAACCGAGCTCTGCGGCGCGAACGCCACGGCGTGGCGGCATCCGCGGATGCGGCTCGCGAACATCAGGGCGGCGCTTCCGCCCATGCTGTTACCGAGCGCGAGCACATGCCTCGTCCGGCGCTCCGCAAGATGGGGATTGATAAGGTCGAGAATCCTGTCCTCGAGTCCGTTGTACCATCCGCGCCGCTTGTCGGCGACGTAGTAGACGTTTTTCGATTCGCCGATGGTCTTGCGGAACTCGTCGATCTGGGTTGCGTTCCGCTCGCCGCCTCCGGACGGCTTGTCGATATCACGAATGTGATAGTCTGCCATGCCGACGCCGGAGAAAGAGATCACCGCTTCGTTGGATTTCCCTTCGACGAACCGGACACGAAGATGATCGTCTTCGAACAGTGTGCCGGACCCGGTAACCGCTGATGAACTCATGCCCCAAAAAGGCCCGCGCTGCCTGGTATCCTGTCCACTAAATATGATCGCCGCCGGGAAGGAAATACCGTGACAGCCCGGGACAGATCGCGACGGATTCCACCGGCCGGCAGCGTTAGAACGGCCGGTATGGTGGTGCGCCCGTCGCGGCGACGGCGGGAACCACCGGGGGAAACGACGATGCCCGCAAATCTTCTGGTTCCAATTGCACTTGCACTGGCTCTCACCACCGGCGCACAGGCCGCGATCACGATCTCCACGCATAAGACGACGGATGAGAATTGCTCGGCCGGCATCTGCACGCCGACAGGGCCCAATCCGAACATCCGCGTGAAAGATCTGCAGAAGCTCCTCGTCCATTCCGATATGAAGATCGTCACGGGCCAGGGTTCGACCGGCATCGACGTCGTCAATCCCCTCACTTGGGCCAGCAAGCATCGTCTGACGCTGGACGCCAATCAATCGATCCACATCGCTGCGCCCGTCGTGGTCGAGGGCAAAGGCGGCGTCACGCTGATCACCAATGACGGCGCCACCGGCGGCGATTATGCGTTCGATGCGCCCGGCTCCCTCACCTTCTGGGATTTGACAAGCAGCCTCGTCATCAACGGTCAGAGCTTCACGCTGGTGAAAGACATCGCCACGCTCGCCGGCAACATCGCCGCCAACGCCTCAGGCAACTACGCGCTTGCGGACAACTACGATGCATCGGCCGACGGCACGTACGCCAATGCGCCTGTGCAGACTACGTTCCATGGCACGTTTGAGGGCCTTGGTGCCACCATCCAGAATCTGACCATCGCCTCTGCGCAGCAGAGCCAGAACCTCGGCTTGTTCGCGATTCTGTATTCGGAAGGCACAATTCGAGACATCAACCTTTCCAATGCGGCGGTCTCTGGAATCGGAACGGTCTGCTGTCTGGACGAAAACGCAGGCACGCTGGTGGCCAACAATTTCGGCACCGTCACCCGAGTGACGGCCAGTGGCTCGGTTTCCGAAGGTTCGGGGCGAACCAAGGTGGGCGGGCTGGCCGGGGCAAGCGTGGGGACAATTTCGCATTCCAGTTTCAGCGGCAACCTTTTCTCTGGGGGGAAAGGCAGCAGCGTCGGCGGAATATCCGGCGGCCTTCTCGGAACGATCCTGCAGTCCATGGCGACCGTGAATATTGGTGGCGGCTCCGACGTTGGGGGACTCGTCGGCGCTCTTGATGAGAGCGGGACGATCATGTTGTCCCAAGCCCATGGAACAGTCCGCGGCCTCGTTGCAGGGGGGCTCGTCGGCGCCGGCGATTCGCAGGGCGACACGATCGCGCAATCTTTTGCAAGCACGGATGTGACGGGGCGGAGTGCGGCCGGTGGTTTGATCGGCGACCTATGGGGCACGAAGATCACGCAGAGCTACGCCACAGGATCGGTGAAGGCCAAGAGGAACGCCGGTGGCATTGTTGGGGACGAACTGGGCGTGGCAGCCTCGGAGGTCTATGCCACCGGCCTTGTGAGGGGCAGTTCTGCGGGAGGGCTCGGAGGATATTGCCAGGGTGCTACGTTGTCCGCCGCCTATTGGGATATCACCACGACCAAACAGGATGCCGATCATTGCGGCGCGACCGGCCTCACCGATGCGCAGCTGAAATCGGGTCTGCCCGCAGGCTTCGATCCGAATGTCTGGGGCCAGAACCCCGGCATCAACAATGGCTGGCCCTATCTGCTCGCCAATCCGCCACAATAACCGGGAGGGATCCATGAAAGGACTGAGCCTTGTTGCCGTCGCACTGCTGGCCACGTCGGCGCATGCGGCGATGACCATCTCCAGCACGAAAACGAAGAACGTGACCTGCACGGACGGCGTCTGCGTGCCGACGGGCGGCAACGCCAATCTCAATGTGAGCGAGCTTGGGAGCATGCTCGCGTCGTCGGACGTGACGGTAAAATCGAACGCTGCCGCACCCGATATCGGCATTCTCGACGCGCTGACATGGGCAAGCAGCCATCGCCTCACGCTCGACGCCTATGAATCGATCCACGTACGGGCCCCCGTCGCCGTCGAGGGTACGGCAGGCATCACGCTCATCACCGATGACGGCGGCACCGGCGGCGATTACGGCTTCAGCGCCACCACCTCGGGCGCCATCACGTTCTGGGATCTGAACAGCAACCTCGTCATCAACGGTCAGAGCTACACGCTCGTTGGCGGCATTCCCACCCTTGCCGGCGACATCACCGCGAACCCCAATGGCAATTACGCGCTCGCAAACAGCTACGACGCATCGGGCGACGGCACCTATTCTGCCGCACCGATCCAGGACTTCTCGGGAAGGTTCGAAGGCCTCGGCAACACGATCCAAAATCTGAAGGTCGTCGCGGCCGTCGCGGACTTGAAAATCGGACTGTTTGGCGAACTTGCGCAGTCCGCGGTTGCTCGGGATATAAATTTTTCGAACGCCACCGTAAGCAATACGAATGGCCATCGTTTCCATCAATATGTTGGCGTCTTGGCGGGCTATAGTTCCGGCAGCCTGTTTTCGGTCAATGTTTCCGGTGCCGTGTCGGGAGGAAGAGCGACATATGCCGGTGGCGTGGTGGGATATGCCACGGGGTTGATCGAGCGTTCGCATTTTTCGGGCAGCATCAAGCCCAACCATCCCAAGGACCGCGATCAGGGCTTTGTCGCAGGAGGGATCGCCGGCGGACTCGAGGGAGGATCGATCTCGTACTCCTCCGCGACGGCGCAAATATCGAACGCGGGTTTGGGAGGAGGTCTCGTCGGCGCCAATCTTAGCGGAAACATCGCCTGGTCTCAGGCCGGCGGCAGCGTGACCGGGCAAGTTGCCGGCGGCCTTGTAGGCGGCTTCATCATCGAGAATTCGATAAGCTCCTCCATTACACAATCCTTTGCCACAGCCAGCGTTTCGGCGATCCAGGAAGGCGGTGGCCTCGTAGGCCTGTCGCAGGGACAATTCGGTGCAGACGCGATTGTTTCGCAGAGCTACGCCACCGGTTCCGTCAGTGGTGGTTCAAATGCGGGTGGATTCGTTGGAAAGGCTACGGGCAGCGATCTAACGCGATCCTATGCCGCCGGTCCGGTCAGCGACGCGCAATGCACCGGAGGATATGCCGCCTACTTCGATGCCAGCGACAAGTTCGGGAACGATTATTGGAACACCAGTACGACCGGCCAAAGTGACGGCAGCTGCTTTGTAAACATCCGCAGGGTCAGAGGTCTCACCGATGCGCAGCTAAAAACTCACCTCCCCGCCGGCTTCGACCCAACGGTCTGGGGACAGGATGCCAACATCAACAATGGCTGGCCCTATCTGCTCGCCAATCCGCCGCAGTGACGCACGGCCGCGCGCAACCATTGTGCGACGCAGGCCGCAGCAATGCGAAACTCAGCCCGCCCGGAACACCTTGTGCGGCAGTTTCGCGAACAGCTCGCGGAATTCGTTTGGCTTGGTTGTGCACACCTTGTCTATCATGTCCTTCAAGGACGTGCCGTGTTCGCGAAGGTAAGGCGCGACTTCGTGGCCGCAGTCCTGGATGCCGTATATGATGACATTGGGCAGACAGCGCGAGAGGATTCGCTGGATGTGCTGGCCGTCCCGCGTGTCGTCCATGCCGTAGAAGACGTAATAGCGCCGCGCGCCGCCTTCCAAAGCCGTTATCGGATCCGGCGTCGTCCATTCCGTTATTCTCGACCGGTAGTGCTCCCATCGATTTTCGAACGGAACGAGATCGGGATGAACCGAACTCTGCGGCGCGAGCGCTATCGCGTGCCGGCACTCCTTGATGCGGCTCGCGAACATGAGCGCCGCACTACCGCCCATGCTGTTGCCGAGCGCGAGCACGCGTTTCGTACGCCGCTCGGTGAGATGGGCGTTGAGAATATCGAGGATCTGGTTTTCGATTCCGTTGTACCAGAACCGCCGCTTGTCGGCGACGTAATAGACGTTCTTTGTGCTGGCGATGCTTTTGCGGAATTCATCGATCTGAGTCGGGTTCTGGTCATCGGTAGCGGCGGACGCCAAGTTTCGCAGGTCTCGCACGCCATAGGCGCCCGCGCCGATCCCCGAAAAGGAAACCACCGCCTCCTTGTCGGAGAGCGCTTCTTCAAAGCGAATACGAACACGATCGTCTTCGAACAGCACGCCGGAACCGGCGACCGGTGAAAAACTCATTACCTCAAAATTCCCAACGGCGTTCCAATGAATCGGATATTGATTCCGGGGGCCGTGGAACGCAAGTGCGTGCGCAGCGAGACTAGGATTACATCTCGGATACCTTCGAATCTGCTCATACGGCGCTGAATGAGCTCATTCGGATTCGTCCGATTTGCTTCAAATGCGTCGCGATATCACGCCATGGCACCGCACGTTGCGTGGCTTCTTCTGTCACCACGCAAGAGACAGCCGGCCCGCGAGCAAAAGCGCCGAGCCGTCCGTTCGGAGCGGCACAAAGACCGCGTTAGATCATTGCTCTGCGTCGTTGTAAGATGCGGCCGCAACCGAGCCGAGGTACAGATTCGGGTCGTATGAGCGACAGCGACAAGCCCGAACTTCCGCCGATGGCCGAGCGCCGCCCCGGCCAACGCCGCCGCGTGATCTGGCGCGGGCGATGCGTCTATCTCGATGGCTCTCGTACGTTCGACTGCGTGATTCGCGACGCGACCGCGACCGGCGCTCGCATTGCCATTCAGGGCGCTGAAATGATCCCGCAGCACTTCTACCTGATCGACCGCACAAACCGCACGGCGCATGAGGTCAAGGTGATCTGGAACAACGGCAAGCAGCTCGGACTTCAGTTCCTGAGCTCCTTCAACGTCGACGCGATCAAGGCCAAAGACCTCGCTTTCCTGAAAAGGCTGGCCGGCTAGGCGCGTGCAACGCAATCCGGATGGCGTTCCCTGCTTCCCGAAGCCCTGTTCCGGCGGCGGTTCGGCTGCACGCCCTCCGAAACGCAGGAACCCGCCGCGATGGCGAGAGGCGGCGACGATCCCCGCGTCGGCGACCGCCGCTACGAGACGTGGATCGCGGGACTGGCGTGAGGCCGCTTAAGGCTTCCAGGCGTTGCGCGTGCCCACCATATCCGCGGAGCCACCGCCGTCTCCTTCGAAGCTGCCATCGGGACTGTAGATGTAGAACCCACCGTCGAAATGCAGCGAAACGTACCCGCGCTCATCGGCGGTGATGGCCTTCACGACTGCCGGCGGACTGAAACCGCCAAGCTGAAACGTGGCAAAGCTTTTTTTGTCGACACCGACCGCAACAGTATCCGCGTCGGTCGCGGCGTAGACAAAGGCGTCATTGGCCGCCATCGAGCAGTGCGATTTCGCGCCACCGGTGAGGCCGAGCGGGATCTGCTGGATTTGTGTGACCTGGATATTATCAAAGCCGTTGGCGATGGTGTCGGTGCGCTTGAAGACCGTGAGCGTGATTGGCGCGGTCTTTGATGTGCGCTTGTCGAGCACGTAGATCGCGCGCGTGACGACATCGTCCTTCTGCGTGGCCGTCCCCTCGAGTACGGCGCAGGCCTGCTCGAACGGCGCCAGATTGCCGCTGCCATAACAGCCGCTGCTGCCCGGCACCGAACCGCAGACGATAAAGCCGATGGATGTCGGGCCACCCGAATAGGTGGCGTACAGACCGGCATCGAGCGTGGTTTTCTTCGCCTCGGCCGCCCCGGACCAGGCACAACACAGCACAGCCGCCGTCGCCAGCGGAACCCGGATACGCATGAAAGTCCCCGTCGTTTGATGGTGGCACAATTCTAGTCATTCACACGCGCGCTGAGAAGCGGGTCATTGGCTGCTTCGCTTGCACGATCGAGCCGGCTTGAAAATCCTCCCCCGTTTACGGGGGAGCGTAGCGAGGCGGAGGGGCCCCCTCCGTCACGCGCGACGGATGTCGCGCGCGCCACCTCCCCCGTAACCGGGGGAGGAAAAGCGGACCTTGTGCTCGACAGCCAGTTGCTTGTCAGACGCCGGTGAGATTGTCTGCTCCACAGACGCGCTACGAATTGTCCCTGAGCACTTCGCCCGCCAGATACAGCGATCCGCAAATGAGAATCCGCGGCGCGGGTTCTTTGGGATGGACGCGGGCCCAGGCGGCGATCTGCAGCATCGCGTCTTCGACGTCTTCGGCCGGTGCCGCGTCGAGGCCCACGGCGCGGGCGCGATCGTAGAGTTCGCCGGCGCCGAGGCTCATCTCCTCGCCGGGAATATCGACGGTCGCGATGTGGCGCGCGAGCCCGCGGAACGGCGCGAGGAATCCCATCGCGTCCTTGGTGCGCAGCATGCCGCAGATGAGATAGAGCGAGCGTTCGCCGCGTTCCTCGAGATCGGCCATGGCGGACGCAACCGCCATCGCGCCATGCGGATTGTGTCCGCCATCGAGCCAGACTTCCGCGTCCTTGGGTGCGAGATCGATCAACGGTCCCTTGGTGAGGCGCTGCAGGCGGGCAGGCCATTCGACGCTGCGAAGTCCCTTCTCGACCGCGGCGTCGCTGCCCCATCCGCCGCCCGCGCGGCGCAGCGCCGCGATCGCGGTCGCGGCGTTGTCGATCTGGTAGCGGCCGATGAGCTTCGGCAGCGGCAGGTCGAGCAAACCATCCGTATCCTGATAAACCATCCGCCCGTGCTCGCGGTGCGCGAAGAAATCCTGCCCGAACACATAGGCCGGCGCGGAGAGCGCGTCGGCGCGGCGCAGGATCACGTCGCGCGGCATGTCGTCCTGCTGACCCACGATCAGCGGCACACCCGGTTTGACGATGCCGGCCTTCTCGGCAGCGATGCCGGCGATCTCCTCGCCCAGGAATTCGGCATGATCGAGTCCGACAGGCGTGATCACCGTCATGCGCGGCTTCGCGATCACATTGGTCGCGTCGTATTTGCCGCCGAGCCCCACTTCCAGCACCAGCGCATCGGCCCTGTGCCGCGAGAACGCGAGGAACGCAGCCGCGGTCGTGATCTCGAAGAAGGTGATCGGTGCGCCATTGTTGACGCGTTCGCATTCCTCGAGCGTCTGCGAAAGCTCTTCCTCGCTGATGAGCTGGCCGGCAACGCGGATGCGCTCGCGGAATTCGACCAGATGCGGCGAGGAATAGACGTGGACCTTCAGCCCCTGCGCTTCCAGGATCGCGCGGCTGAACGCGCAGGTCGAACCCTTCCCGTTCGTGCCGGCGACGTGGATGACGGGCGGCAGCTTCTGTTCGGGATGACCGAGATCGGCGAGCAGCCGTTCGATGCGGCCGAGCACGAGATCGATCTTCTTGGGATGCAGCGAGAGAAGCCGGGCAAGGATCTTGTCGCTGCGCGCTGCGTTGAGGGTCATGTGCAAAACATCCCACCCTCCCCTTGAGGGCCGCCTACGCTGAAGCTACGGCGGGCCAAGTGAGTATCACTTGCCACGGCGTGGCCTTTAGGCGGAGCCGGGAGGGTCGAAAAATGCAACGCATTTTTCGGGGCGGGGTACGGCCGTCGGAGAGGTCCCCTCCCCGAAATTTGCTCGCTGTGCTCGCAAATTGTCGACCCTCCCTCAAGGGGAGGGTTGAACGGGAGCCAGCTCACGCCCGTGCCGCCGGATCGTGGCCGTTGCCGCCGCGCGACACTGGAACGGCTGCGGCCACCGGTGCGGGCAGGCTCTTCTTCGGACGCGACCGCTTCATCATGAGATGCACCACGCGCGACAGCGTCTCGCGCAGCTCCTTGCGCGGCACCACCATGTCGAGCAGCCCATGCTCGAGCAGATACTCGGCGCGCTGGAAGCCCTCCGGCAGTTGCGCGCGGATGGTCTGCGCGATCACGCGCGCGCCGGTGAAACCGATCTGTGCAGCGGGCTCTGCGATCTGCACATCGCCCAGCATTGCATAGGAGGCGCTCACGCCACCGAAGGTCGGATCGGTGAGCACGACGATATAGGGCAACCGCGCCTCGCGCAGCATGTCGACCGCGATGGTCGCGCGCGGCATCTGCATCAACGAGAGAATTCCTTCCTGCATCCGCGCGCCGCCCGACGACACGAACAGGATGAACGGCCGCTTCTCCGCGACCGCCGCTTGGATCGCGAGCACCAGCGCTTCGCCCACGCCCATGCCGAGCGAACCGCCGAGGAAATCGAACGGCTGCACCGCGACCATCACCGGCATTCCGTCGAGCGTGCCGCGCGCGGCATTGAGCGCTTCCTGGCGCTGCGTCTTGGTGCGCGCGCCCTTCATCTCGTCGGGATAGCGCTTCTCGCCGCGGAATTTGAGCGGATCGATCGGCACTGTCGGCACCGGCAGCTCTTCAAACTGTGCGCCGTCGAAGATCGCCGCGAACCGCTCCTGCGGACCGATGCGCATGTGATAGCCGCAATTGGGGCAGACGTTCTGCGCCGCCACCAGATCGCGGTGGAAGATCATCTCGCCGCAGGACGGGCACTTCTTCCACAGATTCTCGGGCGTATCGGTCTTCTGACCGCCCATCAGGCTCTTGATCCGTGGACGGACGAAATTCGTGATCCAGTTCATAACGCCATTCTATACCGGTTCGCGCGCCGCATGCACGGATTTCGAAAGGCTGGTGCAGAATTCCGCCACATTTGATACCAGTGCCGCCCGCGCGAGTTTGACCTCCACGCATTCGAAAACCCGCGCCACGATCGCGGTTCCCACAACCACGCCGTCCGCGAATTTCGCAACTTCTGCCGCTTGCTCCGGCGTCTTGATGCCGAATCCCACCGTCACGGGCAGCGCGGTGTTTTCGCGTAGGCTGGTTATCGCCGCCTTAACATCGGTTGCCGCGATGGCGCGCGTGCCGGTGATACCGGTCATCGAAACGTAATAGAGATAGCCGCTGGCGCCGGGGAGAATGGTCTTGAGCCGCTCCGCGTCGCTCGTCGGTGTGACGAAGCGCACGACATCCATCCCGTGCGCGGTCGCGGGCATGCGCAGCACCTCGTCCTCCTCCGGCGGCAGATCGACGATCAACAAACCATCGATGCCTGCCTCCGCAGCATCCTTGGCGAAGCGCGCCGTGCCATAGGCATGGATGGGATTGTACGATCCCATCAGCACCAGCGGCGTCGCGCCATCGCCTTTGCGGAAACGGCGCACCATCTCCAGCACCTTCACCAGCGTCATGCCGGATGAGAGCGCGCGCAGGTAAGACGCCTGGTTCACCGGACCATCTGCCATCGGATCGGAAAACGGAATCCCAAGCTCGATCAGATCCGCCCCGGCTTTCGGCAACGCCTGCAGCAGCGCAAGCGCGGTCTCGAAATCCGGATCGCCAGCCGTAATGAACGGCACGAAGGCGGAGCGGTTCTGCTTCTTCAACGCGGCGAATGTCTGAGAAATGCGGCTCATCTGAAAATCCTCCCTCGCCCCCGCGAAGCGGGGGAGAGGGCCGGGGTGAGGGGGTGGTGAAAGCGGAGCTCGGTGTCGAACACCCCCTCACCCTGCCCTCTCCCCCACATGCGTGGGGGCGAGGGTTTCTTTTCATTCTTCATATCTTCTCCCCCAGCGCTGCTGCGACGGAGAAGATGTCCTTGTCGCCGCGGCCGGAGAGGCAGACGGCGACGATCTGGTCCTTCGGCATCTGCGGCGCGACACGCATCACATGCGCGATGGCATGCGCGGATTCGAGCGCGGGAATGATGCCTTCGAGCTTGGAAAGCAGAACGAAGGCTTCGAGCGCATCCCGATCGGTCGCGGAGAAATATTTCACGCGGTTGGAATCGCGCAGCCACGAATGCTCAGGCCCCACGCCCGGATAATCGAGCCCGGCCGAGATCGAATGCGCTTCCAGGATCTGCCCATCGCGATCCTGCAGCAGATAAGAGCGCGCGCCGTGCAGCACGCCGGGCGTGCCCTTTGTGAGTGTCGCCGCATGGCGCTCGGTATCGAGACCGTCGCCCGAGGCTTCAACGCCATGGATTTGCACAGCGGTATCATCCAGGAACGGATGGAACATACCCATCGCATTCGAGCCGCCGCCCACGCACGCGATTACGAGATCGGGCAACCTGCCCTCGCGCTCCTGCATCTGCGCGCGCGTCTCGTTGCCGATCACGCACTGGAAATCGCGCACCATCGCGGGATAGGGATGCGGCCCCACCACCGAACCGATGATGTAGAACGTGTCGCGCACATTGGCGACCCAGTCGCGCAGCGCTTCGTTCGTCGCGTCCTTCAGCGTGCGCGAGCCCGACGTGACCGGCCGCACCTCCGCGCCCAGAAGCTTCATGCGGAACACGTTGGGCTTCTGCCGCTCGATATCGACCTCACCCATATAGACGACGCAGGGAAGCCCGAACCGCGCGGCGACGGTGGCGGTGGCGACACCGTGCTGACCCGCGCCCGTTTCGGCGATGATGCGGGTCTTGCCCATGCGCCGCGCGAGAAGAATCTGGCCGAGGCAGTTGTTGATCTTGTGCGCGCCGGTGTGATTGAGATCTTCGCGCTTCAAGTAGATCTTCGCGCCGCCGAGATGTTCGGTCAGACGTTCGGCGAAATAGAGCGGACTCTCGCGGCCGACGTAATGTGTGAGCATCCCGTCGAGCTCGGCCTGGAATGCGGGATCGTCCTTGGCGGTGTCGTAGGCGCGCTCGAGTTCGAGCACCAGCGGCATCAGCGTTTCGGCGACGAAGCGTCCGCCATAGGCGCCGAAATGGCCTTTGCTGTCCGGCCCGCTGCGATAGGAATTCGGCGGAATGCTCATGCCCGCGCCTCGGCGTGGAATGGGTTGCGCGCGGCTTCGACAAAGGCGCGGATCAGCTCCGCGCTCTTCATCCCCGGCGCGGTCTCGACGCCGGACGACACATCGACACCAGGCGCGCCGCTCGAGGCGATCGCGCGCGCGACATTGCGGGGGTTGAGACCGCCCGCCAGCAGCCAGGGCTTGGAGAAACTCCGTCCACGGAGCAATTGCCAGTCGAACGCCGCGCCGTGACCGCCCGGAACGGCCGCGCCTCTCGGCGCCTTGGCATCGAACAGCAGCATGTCGCTCACCGCCTCGTAGCGCGCCACGTCCGCGAGATCGGCCGCGTCCGCCACTGGGATGGATTTGAGGATGCCGGTATCGAAGCGCGCACGCAGCGCCGCGATCCGCTCCGGCGTCTCGCTACCGTGAAGCTGCAGGAAGTCCGGTCTCACCGCCTGCACGATTGCGGCGATCTGCTCGTCTCCCAAATCGGCCATCAGCGCCACCAGTTTCACGCGTCCGCGCAGATGCTCCGCCAGCGCGCGCGCGAATTCCAGCGTGAGATTGCGGCGCGATTCCGCGTGAAACACCAGCCCGGCAAAATCCGCGCCCGCGCGGATCGCGGCGTCCCCGCTTTCCACACTGTTGATGCCGCAGATTTTGACCAGAATGCCCATGGGACGCGGCTTATCGCCCGGCTGACGGCCAGTGGCAACCCGCGGGGAACCCGCACCGCCACAGAAACGCCACAACCTCCGACCGAACCATCGAGCGCCCTCTTCGTTTCCAAAGTGGGAATGGAATGAACCCTTTTGGGTGGAGGTCAAAATGATGAAATCGACGAAATCCGCGCTTCTCGCAGCGAGTGCTTTGGCGCTGATGCTGACGGCAGCGAATGCACAGGAATACGGGCCTGGGTCATATGACGATGGTTATAATGCACCTCCTCCCCCGTCCGATTACGGCCCGGGTCCGTACGGGAACGATGACTATGGCCCGCCGCCCGCCGACTATGGTCCGCCGCCTGATGGCTACGGCGCACCACCGGAAAACGTCATCGTGATCGCGCCGCCCTATCAAACCGATCACAGTTCGCTGGCGCCGACGGAGATCACCAAGCTTTCGATGAACGTCGCCTATGACGATCTCGATCTGCGCAGCGCCGCCGGCGCGCACGAGTTGCGCGCGCGCGTACGCGATGCCGCACACGACGTCTGTGATCGGCTTGTCGCGCGCTTCCCGCACGCGCTCTACGACACCACGTCTTGCTACAAGCAGGCGCTTCACGGCGGCCTGAACCGTGCGGACACCGCCATCCACGAGGCGCGCAACTACGCCTATTACGACGATTACAGGGAGTAAGGATCATGAAAACCCTGACCATGCTTGCAACAACCGCAATCGCTCTGATTCTCGCGACGTCGGCTTTGGCACAGTCCTATGCGAGCCCAACGGAAGACGTCATCGTGCGCGCACCACACTACGGCCCGCAGCGCAGCGATATCGGCGCGCCGATCCAAAACGTGTCGCTGTCGCGTGAAGTCCGCTTCGACGATCTCGATCTGCGCACGGTCTGGGGCGCGCGTGCCTTACGCAGCCGCGTTCGCGAGACCGCGCTCAATCTGTGCCGGCAACTCGATAACCAGTACGTGACTCTGGACGACAATCGTTCGTGCTATCGCACCACCTATGAGGACGCGATGATGCAGGTTGACGACGCCATCCGCAGCACGCGCGTCGCCGCCGCTTATTAGAACCTTTTCATCCTAATCCGTCATGGCCGGGCTTGACCCGGCCATCCATCGGCGAGCGATAGCGAGCAAGTGACTCTGGATGGCCGCCTCAAGGGCGGCCATGACGAATTGGGATTGATTTTCCAATAGCGGCGGGATCGCAACATTTACGACGTGCTGCGCTGCCCGACGCGCAGCACGTAGTTGTCTTTCTTGCTCGGCCCCAGCCTCAGGGCCTTGGCGATCGGTTTGCGGTATTCGCTGCGGTGGCCGCGGCGATCCTCGCGTGCGAAGCGCATCTCTTTCGCTTTCGAGCCGAACTTCTGCGAGACCTTGCCGTTTTTCATGATGATGATGTAGCCACCCTTGGTCATGGAATAGGGCGCTTTCAGCTTGCCGAGGTGGTCGTATTTCGTCCCGGCGGGATGCTTGAACGGTTCGAACCACGCCGGATGCACAAAGTTCGACATCGGGATGCCGTTGACGTCGAACGTGTCTGCTTCGACGGGATCGCACATCTCATACGCGTATTCCGTGCCGTCGTTCGCCTGCGCCCAGAGATTGGCGACCGGATCGATGGCCATCTCGAACAGCTCGTGGCAGGCGGTCACGCTGACCTTCTCGCCGTCGTCGATCGTCGTCTTGACGAAGATCTTCGAGACCGGCTGTCCCTTCTTTGTCAGGTCGTGATAGCCAAGCGCGCCCGCCTGGTCCGCGTTCTCGAAATAGACGAACTGCCAGTCGGTGGGCTTGGCTTCGGTGGTGTTGTAGAGCTTCACCGGATAACCCCACACCGGCACGAAAAATTCGTCATAGCATTTCTGCAGCGCCGCGGTGAGCTTGCCGAAATCGACGCCCAGGGGCGTCTGCGCCTTGTTGATGCAGGCAATCGTGACCGGGCCGCCCTGTCCCGCTTGTGCCGCGCGAACGATGTTGTTCATGCGTTTCCCTTTCCGCTTTGGACATCCTGGGGAGCTGCGACAGCGGCGCAGGAGACGATGGCGCTGCACGCCGAACCCCAGAAGCGAGGGAACTTTACGCGAGAATGGAACCGGCAACAACCATGAATTGATAGGCCAACTCAGTCTCGGCGTTTGGCGCGCCTCGCGGCGTCTCCGTCAATGCGTGCTCACCTTGCGAGGATCAGGCGGCCGCGGATGTTTCTTTCAGCGACGTCGCGATCTCGCGCGCGGCTTTTGCAGGGTCCTGGGCGCCGGTGATCGGACGGCCGATGACGAGGATATCGGCGCCGGCGCGCGCCGCTTCCGCCGGTGTCATCACGCGGCGCTGATCCGCGAGGTCGCTGCCCGCCGGCCGGATGCCCGGCACGACCAGAAGGAAATCGTCGCCGCAGGCTTTGCGGATCGCCGCGATCTCATGCGCCGAACAGACCACGCCGTCGAGCCCGCTTGCTTGGGCAAGCTTCGCCAGACGCACGACCTGATCCGCGGCCGGTCCACGCTGGCCGACGGTCTCGAGAACCCCATCGTCGATGCTGGTGAGAACGGTGACGGCGATCAGCTTCATTTGCGGATTGATCGACGACGCAGCGTCCTTCGCCGCGCGCATCATCGCCTCGCCGCCAGAGGCGTGGATGTTGAACATCGCCACACCGAGCTTCGCGATCTCGCGGGCGGCGCCCGCAACCGTGTTCGGGATGTCGTGAAATTTGGTGTCGGCGAAAACGGGCTTGCCCAGCGCCGCGATGGCGCGAATGCCCTCCGGCCCCTGCGCCGTGATGAATTCCAGCCCGACCTTCAGCCCGCCGGCATGGGGACCAACCGCACGCGCAAGCGCCAACGCCCGGTCCAGATCGGGCGTATCGATCGCAGCGAAGATGGGATTGTCGAATCGCGCTTTGCTCATCGAGGCCGCCTCTTAAGCTCTGGCAGCGCTCCCGGCAACGTCTATTCCGACGCCTTGCCGTTCATGTTGAGGCGTTCGCGCAGTTCCTTGCCGGTGCGAAAGAAGGGTGCGCGTTTTTCCTCGACCGACACCGGCTCGCCCGTACGTGGATTGCGGCCGAGACGCGACGGCCGGACTTTCACCGAAAAAGCCCCGAAACCGCGCAATTCCACGCGGTGTCCTTCGGACAGCGCATGGGTGATCTTGTCGAGCACAGTCGACACGATCCGCTCTACATCGCGGTGGTACAAATGTGGATAGCGCTCCGTCAGGCGCGCAACCAGTTCCGACTTAATCATCCCCTGCCCCCGAACCGGGACGGCCCCTCCGCCGGTCCGTGCCCCAAGCACGCGCCCGACGCCGTTAAATTGTCAGACCGATCCGGGCCCGTCAATCGGAAGCCACTGAAACAGCAGCATTTTCCCGGGATGTGACGCAAAACACGCAGCCGACGCGGCCTTTGTTACGAGATCGGACATGGTGAACCGCAATGTCCCCTGTTAACAGGCAGTGTTTTCCACCGATTCGGACCTTTCCCCATGCCACACGACCCCGCCCTCGAGGCCCACGAACACAGCGAACACGCCGAACACGCGGCGCATGAGCGCGATCCCTTCCTCGCCCGAGTCACGATCACCGTCGCGGTGCTGGCCGTGATGGCCGCGGCCGCCGGCAGCATGGAAACCGTAGAAGGCGGGCTCGCGATCACCGCCTCCAGCGAAGCGGTTCTCGCCCAGGACAAGGCCACCGACAGCTGGAACGAATACCAGGCCGACAGCCTCAAGCGTCACATGTACGGCATTGCCGCAGACCAGGGCGGCGCCAATGCCGACAAATTCCGGGCAGCGGCAAAGGAGCAGGCTGAAAAGCAGCCCGAGATCAAGAAGCGCGCGGAAGAGAACGAAGCCGAGCGTACCCGGCTTGTCCACGAAAGTGCCGAGCACGAGCGCCGCCACCACTGGCTCACGGGTGCCGCGACGCTGATCGAGATCGGTATCGCGCTATCGACCGTTGCCATCATCACCAAGCGCAGTCCGTTCTGGCTTGGCGCGGTGGGCCTCGGTCTTGTGGGCCTCGTGCTTGCGGGTGTGGCGTTCGCCTAGGCCTTCGAAGCTTCGGTGATATCGAGGTTGCGCCGTTCGGGCCAGAGCTCCACGAACGCCGTGTAGGGGCCGCGTGCGGGCCTAGGCTTCGCGCCGGTCGAACGCATCGGGTAATCGAGGAACTTAAAGTCGCGGGCGTAGAGCTGGTTGATGCGCGCTTCGATAGCTGGGCTTAAATTCGCGGTGTCGCGCAGATCGCCGCGGTTCTGCGATGCGATCTTGGCGTCGACGGAGAATTCCCGGCACATTTCGTCCCATGCCCCCGGTAGGTCCTCGGTCTTCCAGACGCGATCGACGGTGCGTTCTTTGCCTTCGTAGAAGAAACGGTATTGCGGCGCGAAGTGAATGAATTTCCAGTCGAAGCGAATGCGCTCTTCGTCGAGGATGTCGAAAGCAAGCTCATCCATCGACAGCGCGCGATGGTCCGCGCTCCAGCGCTTGAGGTGCAGATAGGACGACACGAACCGCGCATAAGGATCGCGCACGAACCCGAAGCTGCGAAAGGTCTCGTCTTTGCCCAGACGTTTGCGCGCTTGCGCGATGGTCAGATGCGCCATGTCGATGATGGCGTCCTCCGCGACATCGTAGCGGCGGCCCCAGAACGCCTGCGCGCCGGGCAGCCGTTTGAGCGCCGCGTGAATGGACGTCCCGGCGCATTTGGGATTGTGGATGAACACCAGGCGTTGGGCGGGAAGCCAGATCATGCGGAACGGTCCGTGGCAGACGCCCGCTTTATGCCATGGTGCTGTGCCAGCGCGCAAAGAAGCCGGAGCGGCGCATTCCGCTCCGGCGTGCGCGTATCCCCTAGTTGAAATTGTAGCGCAGGTTCACGCCGACAAGGTCTTCGTCATGATTGCGCGCGTCGGTGTTGCTCGCCGGGGAGCCCGGGAAGACGGTGCGCGCGTCGTCGTAGAAATTGTGCTGATAGCCGATCGAGCCCACCACCGTGTTCGGCACGAAGTGATAGTTCAGCGCCACGTTCACATTGGTGTAGTCGCCCGGCTGCTGGACACGAAGAATGCCGTTGCTCTCGTTGACCGCGGTGACATCGTTGTTGAAGGTGTGCCCTACGCCGGCATTGACCGAGAAAGCGTCGTTAATACGCGTCTGCGAGGCGAGCCCGAGCGTGTAATTCCACACGCTGTCGCTGCGCAGGGTCGAGCCGTTGTTCTGGTTGAAGGCCTTCTGCGAGCCCAGATATTCCGCATCGAAAAGGCCCGCGAGCGTGAAATCGCGCGTCTGATGGCCGAGCGTCAGGCCGAGATCGAGCGCCTGCCCGCCGCGGGCGACGGTGCCCTCGTCATCCGGCGACGGCGACTTCGCAGGAAAGGCATCGGGCGAATAATCCGCGCGCAGATCGAGGCTGAACGGTCCGCCTGCACGCTGGTCGATCGCGCGCCAGGTGATGCCGAAATCGGGATCGGTCCATCCGGAGCTCGAGCTCTCGACAAAACCCGGCATGAGATGGCGGCTTGCAGACCGCGAAACCACATAGCCCCAGTCGAAACGCAGCGCGATGTCGTCGGTCAAGCCGTACTGCAATTCCTGCGCGACGGTATTGGTGCTGACATTGGCGTGAAGTATCTGTGCGCCCGTGGCATCGAAGGTATCGCGACCCGCCGAACTGTATGTGTAGCCGGTGTCACCATAGAGCTGCCCGCTCAGCGGCAGATACATCGGATCGGAAATGATGCGCTGTGCATCGGGTGTGAAATCCACCTGCGCCGATGCCTGGTTCAGGAATGGTAAAACGCTTGCAGCGGCCAACAACGCGATCGAATGAACTCTCATGCGACTTACTCCTCCAACTTGTTCCACAAAAACGGACGACAAAAAAACAGAGCCTCCATCGGCGCGCGGAAGCTCACAGCGATAAACGCGCGAGGATGATGTTCCGTCTCGCCGGTTGCGTTATTTTTGCGTAATGCGAAAGCCAGAAAAGCCTTGTGTAACAAAGGGTAACGGAGCGGGAGGAGGCTAACTCATCCGTGTACGGATAAAAGGAGCATTTGGCGATACGCGAATGTGTGGTAGGGTTCCCCGCTTACAATGTTGCGGGTCACGCGTGCGCGTTAGGGTATTCACAAAGCTTCGGTTGAGCGGCATCGTCCGCCTTGCGGCGTTCGCCCTCACGATGCTCGCCCTGCTTCACGCTCCGGCACGTGCGTCCACATATCGCATCGCGCATGATTTCTGCTCGAGCGCGAATTGCACTGACGGTATCGGTCCACGCGGCGGGCTGCTGTTCGATGCGGCCGGCAATGCGTACGGCGTGACACAGCGGGGCGGCGCGAATGCTACTGGCAGCGTCTTCCGCATCGCACGCGACGGCCGGTTCCGCACGCTCTATGATTTCTGCGCGCAATCTTGCGCCGATGGAGACATGCCGCAGGCGGCATTGATCGCCGATGTAAACGGCAATCTCTACGGATCGACGCCCAATGGCGGCAATGAGGGCGGCGGCAGCGTGTTCATGCTGTCGCCGAGCCCGAAGCATGCGCGGTGGAAGATCAGGACGCTGCACGGATTCTGTTCGGGCACGCCGTGCGTCGACGGAACGCAGCCGGGCGCGCGCCTGACCTATCGCGGCGCGGATACGGGCTTGCCCTATGACGGCGTCTCGCCGCTCTACGGCACCACCGCGCTCGGGGGCTGGAACGACGCCGGCATCGTCTTCGAACTCACGCCCAACAAAGGCGGTCATGGCTGGAAGGAGCGCGTGATCTACACGTTCTGCTCCCGCTCGCAATGCGCGGATGGTGGTGCGCCGCTCGGCCTCACGATGGACGGCGCAGGTCATTTGTTTGTCGCCACCCATGGCGGCGGTGCGCACAATGGCGGAACGGTGATTCAGCTTTCGGCAACCGGGAAGAACAAGGAGTGGAACGCACGGGTGCTTTACAGCTTCTGTGCGCGTGCGCGCTGTATAGACGGCTCGGGACCTGACACCACGCTGCTGCGCGATGCCGAGGGCAATCTTTACGGCGGCACAAGCTTCGGCGGAAACGCGAGCAACGCGGGCGTCGTGTTCAAGCTGAGCACCGACGGCACGCACTGGCAGGAGAACGTGCTGCACGCCTTCTGTTCACAGCGCGATTGCCGGGATGGCGCAGGCGCCGCAGGCACGCTGGTAATGGATGAAGCGGGCGCGCTCTACGGCATCGCGGGTGATGGCGGAAAGCACGATCGCACCGGCGGCGCGGTGTGGCGCCTGGAGGGTGAAAGCTACACGCTGCTGCACAGCTTCTGCCGCCCCGGCGACAATTGCCTCAAAGGCCAGGAACCGGTCGCCGGCCTTTCGATCGGCGCGAACGGACGCCTGTTCGGTGAAACCACTGCCGGCGGCGCGAAGAATGACGGCGTGGTGTTCGAAATAGTGCCGTGATCGTTGACGATTGCTCTTAGCACCACACGAGGAAGCACGGCATACGAAGCCCAATCAAAAAGCCGTTTCGTGGGGTCGTACGCGTAATACAGGAGCCTTAAACGAGCCGCGCCGCCAACTCCGTCGCGCGCCAGCGCAACTTTTGCGGTACCATAACGATCGCGAATTCATGATAGTTTCTGTGCGAGTGATCGGGAGGGAAGCATGTCAAGAATTCAGCGTACACGTTTTGCATTTGGCGTTGCGCTCGCAACAGCAATGGTCACAGCGCACGGCGCCTCGGCTTATACCTACAAGGTCATCCACGACTTCTGTTCGAAGCGGCTGTGCGCTGACGGCCAAACCCCGATGTCAGGCGTCGTCATGGACGCGGCCGGAAATCTGTACGGCACGACCCAGAACGGCGGGACAGGCTTCAATGGGCCCGGAACGGTATACAAGCTCACGCCAAATGCCGCGGGCACAAGGTGGAGCAGCAAAACGCTCCATGCATTCAGCGGCAATGCGGGGGCACATCCGCAAGCCGTGCCAATTCTGGATGCGAGTGGCGATATCTATGGCACGACCATCGAAGGCGGCGGAAATTCCAAAGGGACGGTCTATGAGTTGATGCGGAATGGCTCGAAGCCGCGCTACCTCTTCAAGGTTCTCATCGGCTTTGGCGCCGGCACTTCTGGAGGAACTCCAGTTGCGGGCCTAACCTATCAGGGGGCGGCAACGGGAACACCCTATGACGGAACTTCGCCGCTTTACGGCGCGACAGAGAGCGGCGGCGCGAACGCCTTCGGCACTTTGTATCAGTTAACTCCTGCCGATGGCGGGTGGAGAATGAACACGATCTACAATTTCTGCGCGCTCGCAAACTGCACAGACGGAGAAACGCCCGTGGGCACGCCCGTCTTGGACGAGAACGGGAATATCCTCGGTACCGCGGAAAGTGGCGGACAACAAAAGCGCGGCGTGACCTACGAGCTCATCGAGTCGGGTGGCGTATGGACCGAGTCCGTCACGCACGCGTTCTGCCAGGTCTCTGGGTGCCCAGATGGTGCAGATCCCTACAACGCACTCACCCGCGACGCGGCGGGAAATTCCTACGGTACCACCAGCACCGGGGGGCAAAACGCAAAGGCTGGCCTCGTTTTTCAGCTCACGCCCGATGGCACCTACACTCCGGTCTACAATTTCTGTTCGCTGCATGGCTGTGCGGACGGAGCGCTGCCAAAGTCGGACCTGCTGCTGGGTTCAGATGGCACACTCTATGGCGTCACAGCCAACGGCGGTGGCCACAATGGCGATCCCAACCACGTCGGTGGTGGAAGTGTGTTCGCACTGAGCGGTTCCACGTTACAGACGATTTACAGCTTCTGCGCGCTGGAGAATTGCCACGACGGCGAATATCCGGTCGGCGGGCTCATCATGGATGCGCAAGGCCATCTCTTCGGCACGACAACCTCGGGCGGCAAATACGGCGCAGGCGTCGTGTTCGAACTCTCGCCTTAACGATGCGCACAAAACAAAACCGCGCGGGAGATGATCCCGCGCGGTTTCGTATTTCGCAGCAGAAATAAACGCTACTGCGCGTAGCGCACGATCGTGGTGCGGTAGTCGATCGCGACCTGTCCGCCGAAGCGGCTGCGGAACTGGACCTTGATCGCATGATTGCCGGCCGTCACGCCCGGGCAGATGTAATTCATCGCATGCGAAGAGAGATCGCTCGACGGGCTGTCGGAGGCGAGAATGTTGTCCGCCGGCAGGCAAATCGTCGATCCGTCAAGGACGGCCTGGGTGACGAGCAACTCGTTCGGGGTTGCGGCCGCTTCGGCCGAGAAGTCGACTTCCACGCAACCCGCCTGCGACTGCGTGAACGAAACGCTCGTGCCGGTGACGTCGCGAAACGCGCGCGAACCGGTTTTCTGAAGGTCGGTCGACACGCTGTATTTCATGCCCGTCAAAAGACAGCTGCCCGTGCTGATGTTCGGGGATAGCGGCTGTTTGCTTTCATGCTGCCGGACTTCCGCCGTTGCAGGCGAAACCGCCGTAACCAGCAACGCCGCGCCGGCGAGCAGGCTAGCTACGCTCTTGGATCGAAACTTCATATGCATACTCCATTCCCCGGTGAGATCATGAAATCGCTGAGATCGCCGCCGGGTTCCAAGTGGACCCCTCCACTTTTCGCGAACGCCGGTTTGAACGGTGCACGCCGCCAATTCCGTCTCGAAGACGGTACGCCTTTCGCGTGCTCCGGCAACAAAACAAAACCGCGCGGGATCGTCTCCCGCGCGGTTTCGTGTTTCAGATAAGAGACGCCGGCGCGATGATTACTCCTCGCCGTCGCCCTCGTCCTCGCCTTCGTCCTTCTTGGCCTTCTTGCCGCCTGTGGCCTTCTTGAGCGCGGCGCCCAGGATGTCGCCGAGCGAAGCGCCCGAGTCGGACGAGCCGTATTGCGCCACGGCTTCCTTCTCCTCGGAGATTTCGCGCGCCTTGATCGAGAGGCCGATCTTGCGGCTCGACTTGTCGACCGAGGTGACGAGCGCGTCGACCTTTTCGCCCTTGCCGAAACGTTCGGGGCGCTGGTCGGCGCGGTCGCGCGCGAGGTCGGAGCGGCGGATGAACGCCTTCACGCCGTCGGCGAGGCTGACCTCGATGCCGCCGTCGTTGACTTCGGTGACGGTGCCGGTGACGACCTGGCCCTTGCGAACCGCACCGCCGCCTGCGCCCGCCTTCTCCATCGGATCGCCGGTGAGCTGCTTGATGCCGAGGCTGACGCGCTCCTTTTCGGGATCGACGTCGAGCACCTGCGCCTTGACCGTCTGGCCCTTCTCATAGGCCTTGACGGCTTCCTCGCCGGATTTGTCCCACGCGAGGTCGGAGAGATGCACCATGCCGTCGATGTCGTGATCGAGGCCGACGAACAGACCGAACTCGGTGATCGACTTGATCTCGCCTTCGATCTCGCTGCCCGGCGGATGCTCTTTCGAGAACGCATCCCACGGATTGTCCTGCGCCTGCTTGAGGCCGAGCGAGATGCGGCGCTTGTTGGAATCGACTTCCAGCACCACCACTTCGACATCGGTTCCCGGCACCACGATCTTGGACGGCGCGACGTTCTTCTTGACCCACGACATTTCGGAGACGTGGACGAGGCCTTCGACGCCCGGCTCCAGCTCCACGAAGGCGCCGTAATCGGTGACGTTGGTGACCTTGCCCTGGAAGCGGCCGCCCACGGGATACTTCACGCCGACACCTTCCCACGGATCGGTCTGCAGCTGCTTCATGCCGAGGCTGATGCGCTGCGTCTCGTGGTTGATTTTGATGATCTGCACGGTGACGGTCTGGCCGACGGAGAGAACTTCCGTCGGGTGCGAAACGCGGCGCCATGCGATGTCGGTGACGTGCAACAGACCGTCGACGCCGCCGAGGTCAACGAACGCGCCGTAATCGGTGATGTTCTTGACCACGCCTTCGACCACCTGCTTCTCCTGAAGCGAGGCGACGAGCGAGGTGCGCTCCTCGGCGCGGCGCTCTTCGAGCACGGCGCGGCGGGAGACGACGATGTTGCCGCGGCGGCGATCCATCTTGAGGATCTGGAACATCTGCGGCTGGTTCATCAGCGGACCGACATCGCGCATCGGACGGACGTCGACCTGCGAACCCGGAAGGAACGCGACCGCGCCGTCGAGATCGACGGTGAAGCCACCCTTCACGCGGCCGAAGATCACGCCTTCGACCCGGGTCTGTTCGTTGAACGCGCGCTCGAGCTTGATCCAGCTCTCTTCACGGCGTGCCTTGTCGCGCGACAGGACGGCTTCGCCCATCGCGTTCTCAACGCGCTCGAGATAGACCTCGACCTGGTCGCCGACCGCCACTTTCGCGGGCTGGCCGGGCATGGAGAATTCTTTCAAGGAAACGCGGCCCTCGGTCTTGAGGCCGACATCGACGACGGCGAAATCGTTTTCGATCGCGACGATCGTTCCTTTGATGACAGAGCCTTCGGCGGGCGAGCGGCCCACGAAGCTCTCTTCCAGCATGGCGGCGAAATCGTCGTGGCTGGGCATGGACATGGATTCTTTGACGGCGGTAGCAGTACGAGCCATTAGTTCCTTCAATCAAACGTTCGTGCCAACCGGTCCAGGACCGGCGGACTTCCCACGCGCAGCCGCGCGGGCGGATGGGGTTTTCGGTATTGCGTTCACGGGCCCGGATCTGGCGCCGCCGGGTCTCCTTAACCCCTTGGTAGCGCCCCGAGCACCGCCTCGATCTTCGGTTTCACCAAAGCCAAGGCTGCCGCGAATGCGGCGTCTATATCCAAATCGCTGGTATCAAGCAAGGCCGCGTCCGGCGCCGGTTTCATGGGCGAAATCGGGCGGTTGCGGTCGGCATGGTCGCGGGCGATGAGTTCTTCCAGGATATGGCGCTCCGCGCGTTCAATTCCAAGGGCTTGCAGCTCGCGCCAGCGCCGGTTGGCCCGGATTTCCGCTCGCGCATCGACGAACAGCTTGGCGGTCGCGTCCGGACAGATGACGGTGCCGATATCGCGGCCGTCGATCACCGCGCCCCGGCTCTCGCCCAGCGGGCGCGCCGCGAAATCGCGCTGGAACTGGAACAGCGCCGCGCGCACGCCGGGATACGCAGACACCTGCGATGCCGTCTTGCCCACGATATCGCTGCGGATCGCGGGATCGCCCGCGCGCGACAGATCGAGCGCATGCGCCGCCGCAACGGCGTCGCTCTCCTTCGCAGGATCGCCCTTCGCTTCCAGCACCGCGAGCGCAACCAGCCGGTAAAGCGACCCCGAATCCAGATGCGCAAACGCAAAATGCTTCGCCAGCAATTTCGCCAGCGTCCCCTTCCCTGAGGCTGCGGTCCCGTCGACAGCGATGACGATCGAGCTCAACCCACCCTCCCCTTGAGGGAGGGTCGAACCGCCAAAGGCGGTTCGGGGAGGGGTACGCCGCTTTCGTCGGCTGCGCGACCGATCGTTTCGATCACCACGTTAGCCCCCACTGGTCCATGGCCGGCCAGAATACCAACTCGGCTCGTCACCCTTTTGTCCTGACCATTGCCAATCGTCCAGCGTGTCGGCGAACAGTCGTCGCTCGTACTGACGATAGGCCGCCATCACGACCGAAGACCAAATCTGCGAATTCTCTATGGAAGTCCGGCTGCATTCACTCATGACGAGTGCACCGTTCGGTCCACCAAAATCGGGCAGCCACGCTTCGAATTCGATCGCTCTTCCGTCCGGAAGTTTGTGCGTAAAAGGGGCGACGACGCGAATGGCGAGATCGACACCTGCCATTCTCCATGCATCGGAGATCGCTCTGTCGATGGCCATTCAATTAGCCTGTCAATTCCGCGCCGAGATCGCGCATCAATCCCTCGAACGCCGGAAAACTGGTCGCGATCATCGCGACGTCGTCGACGGTCACGGCATCGCGTGACGCGAGGCCCATGACCAGGAACGACATCGCGATGCGGTGGTCCATATGCGTCTCGACCGTGCCGCCGCCCGCCGCGCCATCGGCGCCGCGGCCTTCGACGATCATGCCGTCTTCGGTCTCTTCGACGCTCACGCCATTGGCACGCAGGCCCGCAACGATGGCCGCGAGCCGGTCGCTTTCCTTTACGCGCAGCTCTTCCAGACCGCGCATGATCGTGCGGCCTTCGGCGAACGCGGCGGCGACGGCGAGGATCGGGTATTCGTCGATCATCGAGGGCGCGCGTTCTGCCGGCACCTCGATGCCCAGGAGAGACGATGCGCGCACGATAAGATCGCCGATCTTTTCGCCGCCGCTTTCGCGCGCGTTGAAGACGCGGATGTCCGCGCCCATCTCTTTCAGCGTCTCGATCAGGCCGGTGCGGCGCGGATTGAGCAGCACGCCCGGGATGGAGACATCCGAGCCCGGCACGATCAGCGCTGCAACGAGCGGGAACGCCGCCGACGACGGATCGCGCGGCACGTCGATCGCGGTGGGCTTGAGTTCGACTTCGCCGGTCACATGCACCGCCTCGCCGCCATCGGCCAGCGTCTCGACGGCGATCTTCGCGCCGAAGGCCTCCAGCATCCGTTCGGTGTGATCGCGCGTTAGCGCCCGTTGCGCGATACGGCTCGTCCCCGGCGCATTCAATGCCGCCAATAGCAACGCGGACTTCACCTGCGCCGATGCCACCGCGACCTCGTGCTCGATACAGATAGGCTGGCGCGCGCCTTTCAAGGTCAGCGGCATCAATCCGCCTTCGCGTGCCTCGTATTCGGCGCCGAACAAGGTCAGCGGCTCGAGCACGCGCTTCATCGGTCGCCCGCGAAGCGATGCGTCGCCGGTGAACACCGCGCTGATCGCCGTGGTCGCCACGGCACCCATCATCAGGCGCGAGCCGGTCCCGCTGTTGCCGAAATCGAGGACATCCTTCGGCTCGGACCAGCCGCCGACACCCCTGCCCCAAACCCGCCACATTCCGTCGCCGTCGCGCAGCACATCGCCGCCCAGAGCGCTCACGGCCTTTGCGGTGTTGAGCACGTCTTCGGCCTCCAGCAGGCCCGTTATTCGCGTCTCGCCCACGGCCATGGCGCCCAGGATCAGGGAGCGGTGGGAAATCGATTTGTCGCCGGGAATGGCCGCCGTTCCCGCCAGACGCCCGGTGCGGCGGGATTTGAGAGGCTTAAAAACGCGAGAACCGTACATATATAGAAGTCCCAAAACCTCTTTGACAGGGCGGGCCAGAAGTGGCAAACGACCCCCCTTTCAAGAATTCACGCAGGAAAAACACCTTGGTCAAGGCAGATCTCGGACTGAAGCGCGTATGTCCCCAATGCGCCGCACGGTTCTACGACCTCCAGAAGCGTCCCATCGAATGCCCGAAGTGCCAGTTCACCTTCGATCCTGAGTCCCTCTACAAGCAGCGCCGTACGCGCCAGCCGGAGCCTGTCGCCGCTGTGCCGGTCGGTGCCGATACGGAAGACGACGAGGAAGCCGAGGAGACGGAGGAGAGCGAGGAAGCCGAGGAGATCGTCGAGCCCATCGCGGATGAGGCGCCGGTCGTAATGTCCGATGACGACGACGAGGTCGTCGAGGAAGAGCCCGAAGCGGAATCCGCCGGCATGTCGGTTGTCGACGCTGACGACGAAGACGTTGTCGCCGACATCGAAGTCGAAGAAGATGAGGACGAGGACGAAGCCGACGACGCGCTTCTCGCCGAAGTCGAGGACGAGGACGACGTCAGCGACATCATCGATCCGGATCTCGCGAAGGACGAAGGATAGCGTTTTTCTGTTCCCGGAAATTGGGGCCATAGCTCAGCTGGGAGAGCGCCTGCATGGCATGCAGGAGGTCAGCGGTTCGATCCCGCTTGGCTCCACCAGGCTTCGCGACGCGACAGCGGCGCGAAGACTGCCCGGCGTAGCCCGAAGGGCGAAGCCTGGGCTGCTTGCCATGTCTGCGATGTTGCACCCACTAAGCTACATCTCGCCCAGATAGCCGTGCCATATTGATCGGCGCTGAAGGTGACCGAGCGGCGGGCATGAAATACGTCTACTTGCTCGAAAGTATCCCTTATCCAGATCAGAGCTGTATCGGGCTTTCCGACGATTTGCGGGCCCGGTTGAAGAAGCACAATTCCGGAGGCTCACCGCATACGGCGAAGTACAAGCCTTGGCGCCTCGTTACCTATGTGGCCTTCTCCGATCCAGAGAAAGCCGTCCAATTCGAACGTTACACGAAAACGCATTCCGGCCGCGCGTTCGCGAAGAAGCGGCTCTGACCGCCAAACGCCCACTCCTCCCCTTCATTGCCATTCGCCAACCGCAGGCTTAAGGTCCCTTTATTGCGCCGATGGCGGCGTACTGACGCGTTGTAACGCGCCTGGCGGACTGGCCGGAGACGCGTTTTGCTGCAACCCCTGCCGTCCAGACGGCGTTTTCAGCTCATTCTGATCAAGCCGTCACACTACGATGACGACGGTTATGTCATTCGCTGGTGGCGCGCAGTTACGCCGTCCAACTCGCTGGCCGCGGTCTATGGCATCGCGGCGGACAGTGCCCGGCGCGAAGCGCTCGGCCCCGGCATCGCCATAGACATCGAGCCGATCGACGAGACCAACACGCGCGTCAACATCCCCGCGCTGATCGCGCGTCTCCACCGTAACGGCGATTTCGGACTGGTGGCGCTTGTCGGTGTGCAATCCAATCAGTATCCGCGGGCGCTCGATATCGCGCGGCCGTTTCGTGCTGCCGGGATCGCGGTCGCCATCGGCGGCTTTCACGTCTCTGGATGCCTGTCGATGCTGGACGGCAACGCCGTCGGTCTCGACGCCTGCCGCGACCTCGGCATTTCCATGTTTGCCGGGGAAGCGGAAGGCCGTTTCGATCAGGTGCTGCGCGATGCGGCCGGCGGCGAACTAAAGCCTCTCTACGACTATCTCGACGAATTGCCGGGCATGCAGGAAACGCCCCTGCCCTTCCTGCCCAAACAGCATATCTCGCGCACCATCGGTCACAGCACGAGTTTCGACGCAGGGCGCGGCTGTCCCTATCAGTGCTCGTTCTGCACCATCATCAACGTTCAGGGCCGCAAGTCGCGCTATCGCTCGCCCGACGATATCGAGCGGCTGGTCCGTTTGAACTGGGCCGACGGCATCAGCAAATTCTTCATCACCGACGACAATTTCGCCCGCAACCGCGAATGGGAAGCGATCTTCGACCGCCTGATCCGCCTGCGCGCGGAGGGCATTCCGCTCGGCCTGATGATCCAGGTCGACACGCTGTGCCACAAGCTGCCGGGCTTCGTGGAAAAGGCGAAACGGGCGGGCGTGACGCGCGTGTTCATCGGGCTTGAGAACATCAATCCGGACAATCTCGTCTCCGCCAAGAAAAAGCAGAACAAGATCACCGAATACCGCAAGATGCTGCTCGCCTGGAAAGCGCAGGGCATCATCACGATCGCAGGCTACATCCTGGGATTCCCGTCCGACACGCCGCAGACCATCCGGCGCGACATCGAGATCATCCAGCGGGAATTGCCGCTCGACGGGCTCGAGTTCTTCTGCCTCACCCCGCTCCCAGGTTCCGAAGATCACCAGACGCTGTGGAAGACCGGCGTGGCGATGGATGACGATCTCAACACCTATGATGTGGAGCATGTCTGCACCGGCCACGCCAGAATGAGCGGCGACGAATGGCGCAGCATCTATCGCGAGGCGTGGGGCCTCTACTACTCGCCCGAACACATGAAAACGCTCCTGCGCCGCGCGGCGGCCACGGGCGTGCCGATGAAGAGCCTCGTCAAAATCCTTGTGACCTTCTCCTCGACGGTGCGGCTGGAGAACGTGCATCCGCTTCAGGGCGGCCTCGTGCGGCTCAGGCATCCGAGCGAGCGCAGGACCACGCGCGCGCCGGAAGGTAAGGTCGCGTTCTGGGTGCGGCTCGGCTGGGAGACAGTCAAGGTTCACGCAAGTCTGGCGCGCCTCATTGTCCGCCTCGTCCTCGACATGCGGGCGATCGCGCGCGATCCGCTTGCGCACGCCTACATGGATCAGGCGCTCGCGCCCGTAGGCGATGACGACGACGATTCGCTCGATTTAATGACACAGACGACAGGTGCACGCGCCGCCGTCGCGCATGTCCGCCGAATCGCCGAATTGACACATTGAGACCCGCTGCGCCACGTCGGCCTGCGTCGATACAGTCCAGACAAGACTTTGACGCCGCCGCCGCGCTAGCCTAAAGCCTCACCTGTCCGTGGGACAGCGAAAGGCCGGTTTTGAGCGCGTTCATCGACGCCCGCACCATCCCAGCGGGCACCACCATCGACACGGACCTGGCGATCATCGGCGGCGGCCCCGCCGGGATTTCGTTGGCGCTGGCGCTCGCGCCTTCGCCGATCCGGATGGTGCTGCTCGAAAGCGGCACGATGCATTTCGACAGCAAAACGCAGGACCTCTATGCCGGCACCACGACCGGCTATCCCTATCTGAAGCTCGAAGGCTCCAGGCTGCGCTATCTCGGCGGCAGCACCAATCACTGGGGCGGCTGGTGCCGGCCGCTGGACCCGATCGATTTCGAGACGCGCGACTGGCTCCCGCATTCGGGCTGGCCGTTCTCGCGCAAGGAGATCGAGCCCTATTTCAAGCGCGCGCAGTCGCTCGTCGAGGCCGGCGCCTTTGTCTACGACAACGGCGCGGAATGGCTGAAACACGAGGGTGAACCCCTCGCGCTCGGCGATGGCGGGCTCTACACGAGCTGGTTTCAGTTCAGCAAGATGCGCGGCAACGTGCTGCCGACCCATTTCGGCAAACGCTATGCCGACGATTTGAAGCGCATCCCGCACCTCACCACCTATTTCCACGCCAACGTGACCGGACTGCGCCTGGCACAGGATGCCGCGAGCCTCGATCACCTCGATCTCGCGACCTTGGACGGCAAGAAATTCACCGTAAAGCCGAAGATGGTCGTGCTCGCGACCGGCGCGATGGAGAATGCGCGCGTGCTGCTGGCATCGAACGACGTGATGACGGCGGGCACCGGCAATGGCAACGATCTCGTCGGCCGCTTCTTCTCCGACCATCCGATTCCACGCGACGGCGCGACGATGGTCGTGTTCGACGGCAAGCTCGCGTCGTTCTATCCGAACAACACGACGGCGAAGGGCGCGATCCTTCGCGCGACCTTCTCGCCGACGCCAGCCTATATGCGCGAGCACAACGTGCTGGGATCGCTCACGACCGTGGAGAACGAAGTCAAGCTCGACGAGCTTGGACAGGCCGCGGTGGCGACGACCGCCAGTGCGTTGGGTGTCGACGCCGGCAGCGCGAAAGCGTTCTCCATGGGTTGCGGGATGGAGCTCGCGCCCGATCCCAGTCGCCGGCTGACGCTGGACAGCGAACGCGATGCGCTGGGTATGCCGCGGCTCAAGCTCACCATGCATGTCGCGGAGTCGCATTTCGCGCATTACCGCGGGACGATGAAGGAGCTCGGGCGGCAGCTGCTCGCCGCGCGCATCGGCATGGTGCGCCTGAACCAGAGCACGCATGCCGACTGGCTGAGCGTGATGGACTGGGGCAACCACCACATGGGCACGACGCGCATGCACAATGACCCGCGCCAGGGCGTGGTCGATGCGGATTCGAAGGTGCACGGCATCGGCAATCTGTTCGTCGCCGGCAGCAGCGTGTTCCCGACCTATGGCTCGTCGAACCCGACGCTCAATCTCGTGGCGCTGACGTTGCGTCTTGCCGCCCATTTGCGGAAACAATTCGCATGAGCCCACCCCCCAAGCTCTCGCGCCGCTCTTTGACGATCGGCGGGATCGTGGCCGGTGGCGCGGCCATCATTGCAGGCGCTGTCTACGAGGTGCCCAAGCTCTTTAGGCATCGCCTCCATGGCGAATACGCCGAACTGGTCGGCAAGCTGAACGATCCGGAAAAAGCAGCAATCGTCGGCCGCGTCATTGAGGATCATCCGTCCAAGGAAGAGCTTTCGGAGCTCAAAACGGCGCTAGCCAAGACGTCGCTCGCCGACATCGCCACGGCCGACGCGAAAAACGACAGGCTCGCCGAAGCCGATGGCTGGGTCCTGCCCACAACGCTCGCCACACTCTGCGCACTCGCGGCGCAATCGGTCTGAACCACCCATCCCTTGAAGAAACCACCCTCCCTAAAGGGGAGGGTGTATTCTACGCCACCTCCGCTTCCTGCTTCACCGGCACGGCGCAGATAAGGCCGCGCAGCGAATTGCCGAGGAAGACTTCGCCCTTCTCCAGATCGCCAAACGTGAGCACAGCTTCGCGGCACTTGCCCTGATCGAGCAGCTCCTGCCGCAGACAACCGTCGAGAATCCCAGCAGACAAAGGTGGCGTCAGGAGGACATTGCCGCGCCGCACGAAGACAGTGCTGCGGCTTCCCTCCGCGATCTCGCCGCGTTCGTTCAGGAAAATCGTTTCGTCGCAGCCGGTCTCGCGGCTGAGCCGGGCATGCTCATCGTCCCAGAATTCACGCCAGTTCGTCTTGTGCCGCGCGAGCGTGTCGCCGCTTTGCACGCGCAACGGTGAAACAGCATAAGTCCAACTCGTTTGAGCCTTTCCGAGCGGCGCGGCCATGCATCGAAATTCACCGTTCTCGTTCAACGTCAGCCGAACGCGCAGATCGTGTTCTGCGGCAGCGGCGTCTTCCAAAGAACGAACCGCTTCTTCAAGATCGAACGGCATACCGAACACCGCCGCCGATCGCGCCATGCGCGCCAGATGAAGATCGCGCCGGACGAACCCTTTATCCGGTGACCAGCGCAGCGTCTCGATCAGTTCGAGCGGGCGGCGAGCGGCCACATAATAGCGCGCCTTCAGGAGGCATTCGTCGTACTCCGCGCCGCTCGCCGAATCCTGCACCACCGCGCCGCCGATGCCGAGCTCGCCTGCACCGTCCCTGATCGTCAGTGTACGGATGGCGACGTTGAACCGCGCCGAACCATCGGGCGCGAAAACTCCGATGGCGCCGCAATAGACGCCGCGCGGGCTAGCCTCCAACTCGCGGATGATCTCCATCGCGCGGATCTTGGGCGCCCCGGTGATCGAGCCACAGGGAAAGAGCGCGCGCACGATGGTGGCAATATCGCTGCCGGATTTCAGCCGCGCCTTCACCGTCGAGACCATCGTGTGCAAGGTCGGATAGGTTTCGACCGCGAACAAATCTTCGACGCGAACGCTTCCGATGTCGGAAATCCGGCCGAGGTCGTTGCGCAGAAGATCGACGATCATCAAATTCTCGGCGCGATCCTTGACGCTTGCGGCCAGCGCCGCCCGCGCCTCGGCATCCGACTGCGGATCGCTGCCGCGCGCGATCGTCCCCTTCATCGGCTTGGCCGTGAGCTGGCCGTCCGGCGAAAGGTCGAAAAACAGTTCCGGCGAGAAGCTCAGGATCTGGCGCTCGCCGTCATCGATGAACGCGCCATGCGCCGCCGCCGAACGGGCACGAAGCTGGCGGTAGAGGGCCAGTGGATCGCCGGCGAAAGCAAAGCGCGACCGGAAGCTCAAATTGGCCTGGTAGATGTCGCCAGCCGCAACATAGTCGTGGACGTCGCGGAAGCGCTCTTCATAATCCTTTGCGCCCCATTCATGCCGGAGCGGGCCGGCATAGGCGCGGCCGGGGCTTTCGAGCGCACGCCCATCGCAGGCCTCCGCGGAATCGAACACACCGAACCATAGGAGCGGCACGGGACGCCGGGGTGGCAGCAGGCCGCATAGTCTGGGCTCCAGCAGATAGCCGAGTTCGTAGCTAAAATAGCCCGCCACAAAGTGGCCGCTGGCGCGCGCGCGCTCGATTGCCGCAAGCGCTTCCACGACGTCTTCAGGACGGGTGGCCGAAATGACGTCCCTTAACCCCGAAAACCGCGTCAGACGCTCGCGGCCGGGCGTGGCGTCGTCCAGAATAACCCTCGGTTCGGCCATGCAAGCTTCCGTTTATGCTCCTGGCAACAATACCTTGATTGTTCAGTCCCACACCCCACATTCTATCGGTACGTGGTGCCCAATCGGGGCCGCAGCATCGTTACCGGCGGCTCAAAGAGGCGCCGGCAAAGCCGCCTGAAAGGAGGGGCTTTGGGCATGAGCAGGAACGTTTATTTCAACAGCCCGTTTCTATTGGGCTTCGAACATCTGGACCGTCTGCTGGAGCGGACGGCCAAAGCAGCCGGGGATGGATACCCCCCCTACAATATCGAGCAATCGAACGACGACAGCCTGCGCATCACGCTAGCTGTCGCGGGCTTCAGCAGCGACGAACTGAATGTGACGGTCGAGGACCGCCAGCTCGTCATCCGCGGCAAGCAGAACGAGGCGGGTGACCGCACATTCCTGCACCGCGGGATCGCGGCGCGCCAATTCCAGCGCTGCTTCGTGCTGGCCGAAGGCATCGATGTGACGGGCGCTGAGCTGCGTAACGGTTTATTGACTGTAGAACTTGCTCGCCCGAAGGCGGAAAGCACCGTCAAAACCGTTGAAATCAGGACGGGCGATAACAGTGTGGGAACCGGCGGGATCAAGCGCCGTTCTCTAGAAGGAGGTCAGTCATGACCAATGATTTCGAGACGGACGATATGACAGTGATGAACAATCCTGGACGTGTCGCATACATCAAACCCACGGGTAGCGAGGAAGCGCACCGCCTGGGCATCATTCCGCCGGGAATCGAGCTTCCGCCCGGCGCGAAGCTTTACGTGGTACATGCCGTAGACGGCAGCGTGCTCGGCTTCACCGATGCCTATGCAAGCGCGTATGGCGCCCTCGTGCAGAACGATCTGACGCCGGTAAGCTTGCACTGAATCGCCTGCGAATCGACTTTGCGAAAGGCCGGAGCGAGTGCTCCGGCCTTTTTGCGTTTCTGCGACAGAGCATTTTCGGTTTGGATTCTCGTCCATTCACGTCGTCTTGCCGCCGTAGCTAAGCTACGGCGGCCGAGTGAGTTCTCACTTGCCCGCCGAAGCTGAAAGCGTAGGCGAGAGCCGGCCATCCAGAACGTGTCGGCAGGCGCAGAAGAATTCACGCGGAGTCGCGGAGCGCGCGGAGAAGAAATGAGCTCCGCGGACTCCGCGTCACCGCGTGAGACATCTTGTTCATTTCGCTCGCTGCCGCTTGCTCGCTGGATGGCCGCCTCAGAGGGCGGCCATGACGGATGGATACTGAACCGCTTTAGGCCGCGCGCGAGTTCGTACTCGTGGTTGGCTCGGTCAGGATGGCGTAGAGCGCTTCCGGCTTTGTCGCGGCGCGAAGCTTTTCCACCGTCTGCTGGTTGCGCAGAAGCCGCGACACACGCGCCAGTGCCTTCAGATGATCGGCACCCGCGCCCTCCGGCGCCAGCAGCATGAAGACGAGATCGACCGGCTGCTTGTCCACAGCGTCGTAATCGATCGGGCTCTCCAGGCGCGCGAAGACACCCGCGATGGTGCTGATGTCGGAAAGCCTGCCATGCGGGATGGCGATGCCCTGCCCCACGCCCGTAGAGCCGAGGCGCTCGCGCTCGGTCAGGGTTTCGAAAATCTTTCGGTCTGGAATGCGAATAATTTGCGCCGCGCGCGCGGACACCTCCTGCAGAAGCTGTTTCTTGCTTTGAACCTTCAGCGACGCCATCACGGCGTCCGGCACAAGCAATTCGGAGATGTTCATCTGTGACCTATTGGTGACGGACGTGAAACGCACGGCCTGGAGAACAGGTTGCGCAATCCCGTTGCGCACTTTGTGTCGAATGTTGGAGTCTGTTTCCCGGCGTTCGAGCGGTCATGGCCATTGTTGCAAGGGGCCGTAAATCGCGCTTTTCAGACACTGGTCCGGTCCATTTCGAGCGCACCTTTATCGCAAGGCGGCGGGTGTGTAGGCCCACCCCCAACGAATGTCAACGCTTGCAATTAACGAAGTCCGGCGTCAGCCGATTCCTCGGAATTTCGGGCCCTCGCCGGTCAACCACCAAGGCTTCCATTCGACGGACCTGGCGCCTTCGGGCAAATGACTACAGCGCCTTTTGGCAACATATAACTCCCGGCATGCATCACACGCAGGGCATTGCCAGATTGTTGGATCGTCACTTGCGCGCAAAAGTACCCTTTGCTCGTGACTTCATCGGAATTGCTTGCACCATAGTGCAGATGCGCCAGCATGAAATCGTAGTCGTCTTCGGCGATGTCAATGTTGGACCAAATCCGCATGGTCTGTATGGTCCAGTGCATTGATCTCCCATGCGTCCGATAGGCACGTGAGATTGGTAGATACGCAACGTAGGATCGCGTCTTGCCTGCGGGAAAATCAATCCAGCCTTCGACAAGATCAGCCGTTGTGACTGCCAAGAGAAATACGGAGAGAGCACCCAATAGCGCGAAACAAAAAGCAGCGCCCGTTCGCCGCCAGACCGCCATTTTCGCAGACTGCCAGATCGCCACGCCCCCGGAAGCCAATCCGCTTAGTCCCGCGAACCAGAGGCAATCTTGCAGAACACCATCGTGGGAAGGTGTTAGCTCGGTCGTATCATCAAGCCAACTTAGAACCCAGGAACAAACAAAAAGGCCGACAAGGCCGACAAACCAGATCAAGCCAAATTTGCCCACTGAGGGTGTTTTGGTCTTTCCGAAATCTCCAGATTCGGGTGGATTTATAATGTGCACAGAAATTGTCCTGATGCGCAGCTAGGCAGCAGAGTGCGCAGGTTATTGATCTCAAATGCACGAAGGGGTTGGCGGAAGTATCTCTTCGCGAAAACTGCTCCTGGCTCGATCAATATGGACGCGCGCCAGCCGATTCCCCGAATTTCAGGCGCCGGCGCTCGACCGAAGACGGGATGCGCATGGCCTCGCGGTACTTGGCAACCGTGCGGCGCGCGATGTTCACACCGTCGGCGGTGAGCAGCGAAACGATGCGGTCGTCGGAGAGGACCTCGCGCCGGCTTTCGTTTTCGATCATCTCGCGGATGCGGTCGCGCACGGCTTCGGCGGAATGCGCCTCGGCGCCGTTCATGGACTGGATCGACGCGGTGAAGAAATATTTGAGCTCGAACACGCCGCGCGGCGTCGCGATGTATTTGTTCGACGTCACGCGGCTGACGGTGGATTCATGCATCGTGATCGCATCGGCGATGGTGCGCAGATTGAGCGGACGCAGATGGCGCACGCCATAGGTCAGAAAGCCGTCCTGCTGGCGCACGATCTCGGTCGAGACCTTGAGGATGGTGCGGGCGCGCTGATCGAGGCTCTTCACCAGCCAGTTGGCGTTGTTCAGGCATTCGACGAGATAGTTCTTCGAATCCTTGTCGCGCGCGCCGGACGAAACCTTGGCGTAGTAGCGCGAATTGACCAGAAGCCGCGGAAGCGTGTCGCTATTGAGCTCGACATGCCACGCCCCATCCGGCCCTTCGCGCACGAACACGTCCGGGATCATCGGTTGCAGCGGTTCCGAGCCGAACGCGAGACCGGGCTTCGGCGTCAACGCGCGAATCTCGGCGATCATCTCGAAGATGTCTTCGGCATCGACGCCGCAGATCGCGCACAGCGCGGCGGTCTCGCGCCGCGCGACGAGATCGAGACGCGTGAGAAGCGCCGCCATCGCCGGATCGAGCCGGTCCTTTGCCTTCAATTGCAGGGCAAGGCATTCGGCCAGATCGCGGGCCGCGATGCCGACGGGATCGAATCCCTGCAGCAGTGCAAGCACCTTGTCGACGCTTTCACGCGAGGCGCCGAGACGAAGCGTCACCTCGTCCAGATCGGCGCGCAGATAACCCGCTTCATCCACGGCGTCGATCAGCGAGAGGCAGATCAGGCGCTCGTCGGGCGGCAGGGCCGCGATCGCGAGCTGTCCTTCGAGATGGTCTTTCAGCGTGCCGCCGCCCGCCACGGTGGATTCAAGCGAATCCTCGTCGCCTTCGAACCGTTGCTGGTTGCGGACGGTCGTCCAGTCGGTCAGCGGGGTGTTCTGCATCGCCGTCGGCGCGGCTTCGGCGCCGTCGTACATGTCCTCGCGGGAGGCATCCATGTCCTCCGCTCTGGAGAAGTCCTCGCGGGCCAAAGCCGTATCGAGGCCTTCGGCCTCCCCCACCTCGGCCTTGACGGTTTCGCGTTCCGCCTCCCCGGCGGGCTGCGTCTCGTCACGCTCCAGAAGCGGATTCTTTTCGAGCTCCTGCTCGCAATATTCGTTGAGCTCGATGTTCGACAATTGCAGCAGCTTGATCGCCTGCTGCAATTGCGGGGTCATCACAAGCGCCTGCCCCTGGCGCAGTTCCAGTCTTTGCCCCAGTGCCATGAACCTATGTCCCGTTCATAGCGAGAACTTTTCGCCGAGATAGACCCGGCGCACTTCGCGGTCAGCGACGATTTCGGACGGCGTGCCTTCCTTCATCACGACGCCGTCGTGCAGGATGTAGGCGCGGTCGATCATTTCGAGCGCATCGCGCACATTGTGATCGGTGATGAGCACGCCGATGCCGCGATCCTTCAGGTGCTTCACCAGATCGCGGATTTCGCCGACGGCGATCGGGTCGATACCGGCCAGCGGCTCGTCGAGCAGGATGTAGGACGGATGGGTCGCCAGCGCGCGCGCGATCTCGACTCTGCGCCGCTCGCCGCCCGAAAGCGCGATCGACGGCGTGTTGCGCACATGGGTGACGCCGAATTCCGCGAGCAGCTCCTCGACCATCGCCTCGAGCTTGCCGGGATCGGGTTCGATCAGTTCGGCGGTGGCGCGGATGTTCTGTTCGGCGGTCAGGCCGCGGAAGATCGACGCCTCCTGCGGCAGGTAGCCGATGCCCAGCCGCGCGCGGCGATACATCGGCATCCGCGTCACGTCGTGGCCCTCGACCTCGATCGTGCCGGTGTCGGCGGGGATCAGACCGGTGATGAGATAGAAGCAGGTCGTCTTGCCGGCGCCGTTGGGGCCCAGAAGCCCCACAACCTCGCCACGCTTCACCGACAGGCTTACGCTGCGGACGACGGGACGCTTGTTGTAGGCCTTTCCGATGCGGGTGACGACGAGGCCCTTGCCGCCTTCCACCACGCGTGGACGTGGGGAAGCCAGGATTTCCGTATTCGCAGTCTGGGCCGTCTTCTTTGGTGCCATGGCAAGAACTGTGCCTATCCGTCTTTAACGAACTGTGAAGGCTAGGGATTGGGCTTTTGTGCGCTGTTTGACGAGGGTGGAGGGGTGAATAATGCCTGAACGCGGCCGCCCGGCGCACCTTTCGCTCCAAGCTGCGCCTGGCCGGTCGCCAGATTCACGGTGAGCATCGTTCCGCGCATCACGTTCTTCTCCTTGTTGAGGATCACGCGGCCGGTCAGCGTGATGAGCCGCGGCGCCACATCGTAGACGCCATTGTCGCCCTGCGCGTTGCCGTTGGGCGCGGAGAAGACGACGTTGCCATAGGCGAAGATCTTGTCCGGCTTTCCGGCGACGACGTTCACGCGCATCTTGTCCGAGCGCAGATGGAAGTCGCCCTGCACCACGATCACGTTGCCGGAATAAATGCCCGACTTGGCGTTGAAATCGGCGTCGAAGCGATCGGCAGATACCTGGATCGGCGCATTGGCGTCGCGTTTGCTCAAGCCGAAATCGTTCGCGCCAAATGCGGGACTCGCGAACACAGCGGCGGCGAGCGCGAGAACTGAATATCTCATCATTTCGCGTGCGCCTTGAGGGTCGAGAACGTCATGTGGACGTTGCCATAAAGATGCAGAAGTTGCTTGACGCGATCGGCTTCGAACCGGTCCGCGCGCATCGTACCGAACGGACCATGGCCGGTCACGGTGCCGGGGCCATGAAACAACCCCTTCTTGAGATCGACATCGACGTTCTCGGTGTGCAGCTCATAGCCCGAGTCGGAATAGAGCGCGATGCCGCCGGTGAGCTTGAGCATGCTGGTGTCCATGTTGAAGAAACCGGCTTCGGCGTTCGCATTCAGCCAGCCGCCATTGTCCATGGTCATGTCGGCTTCGATCTTTTTCATGTGGGCCTGATGAAGGTGCTTGGGATCCTGCACCGCCGACTCCGCCGTGATGACGAACGGATTGCCGTCATCGTCCGTGCCCGTAAGACGCGGCTTGACCATCGTCAGGTCGTTCTTGATGAGACCGGTGCGTTCGGCGGTCAGCGTGATGCGCTCGGATGTGCGCGGTAGAAGTGCGTAAATCAGGATGACGAGGAGGATCGCGCCGGCCGCAACGGGAAGCGCGCGCTTCATCAGCGACACGAACTGGCTGTAGCGAATGGCGTCGATCACCGTGCCGCGCGTGCGCGCGGTCCAGTCGCGCCGCGTCCTGACCGGTTTTGCCGGCGGAGCCATCGCGCCTCTGGCTGCTCTCGCCATCTATTGCAGCCCCGCGCGCAGGCAATCGTGGATGTGCAGGATGCCGACGGGTTTGCGCGCCTTGTCCGCCGGATCGAGGACGAAGAGCTGCGTGATCTTCTTCTCGTTCATGAGCGCAAGCGCTTCGGCCGCAAGCTGATCGGGCGCCGCGATCTTGGGTGACCACGTCATCACGTCGGATGCTTTGCGCTCCAGAATGTCGGGGCCCATGTGACGGCGAAGGTCGCCATCGGTGACGATGCCGATGAGTCCGCCCGTCTTGTCGGTCACGCCCACACAGCCGAAACGGTGTTCCGCAATCGCGATCAGCACCTGCTGCATCGAGGTGCCGTCTTCGACAACCGGAATCTCCGCACCCTTGTGCATCAGATCGGAGACGCGGATCAGCGCGCGGCCGAGCGAACCGCCGGGGTGGAGTTCGCGATACTGGTCGGCGGAAAATCCGCGCCGCTCCATCAGCGCGACGGCAAGCGCATCGCCAAGCACCAGCATCACGGTCGTCGATGTGGTGGGCGCCAACCCCATCGGGCAGGCCTCTTGGACCTGTGGCATCACCAGCGCCACGTCGGCGGCCTGCAGTAGGGTCGATTGCGCGTCGCTCGCCATCCCGATCAGCGGAATGCGGAATCGCTTGGCATAGGTCACGAGATCGGAAAGCTCGGCGGTCTCGCCGCGCCACGACAGGACCAAAAGTGCATCCTGCGGTGTCAGCATGCCGAGATCGCCATGGCTGGCTTCCGCCGGGTGGACAAACTGCGCCGGCGTACCGGTGGACGCCAGCGTGGCCGCGATCTTGCGGCCGATATGGCCGCTCTTGCCCATGCCGCTGACGACCACGCGGCTCTTGACTGCGAAAAGCACATCGACCGCGCGGGAGAAGGCCCCGTCGAGACTGCCACCAAGGGCCTTGATCGCCTCACCCGCCGTTTCGAAAACCCGGCTGGCAGCGGCGGCATCGCCGGCTGCGTGCGGCTCTCCGACGAGGGCAGGCTTGGCACTGGTGGGACGCATCAAAACCCTTCTGCGGGGCCATTGCCTCCGCACCCGGCCGCGCCCGAATCCCAAGGACCGGCGCGGCACGCGAAATTCATGCCAAATGGGACCCGACAGGGCAAGTCTTCAAGCTTTGGCCCTGAAAACCGGCGAAACTATGATTGCCAAAGGGTTAATGCGCGAAGATATCTGTGTCCGGCCAGCCAGCAAGGTCGAGTTCCACCCGCGTGGGCAGGAAATCGAAGCAGGATTTGGCCAGCGCCGTCCTGCCCTCGCGCGCCAGCATCCCGTCCAGCACATCCTTGAGACGGTGGAGGTGCGTCACGTCGCTGGCCGCATAGGCGAGCTGCTTTTCGGTGAGGTCGGGCGCGCCCCAGTCCGAACTCTGCTGCTCTTTCGACATATCGACGTTGAGCAGTTCCTTCACCAGATCCTTAAGGCCATGGCGGTCGGTGTAAGTGCGCACCAGCTTGGACGCGATCTTGGTGCAGTAGACGGGCGCCGTCATCACGCCCAGATGACGCCGGAACATCGCCATGTCGAAGCGCCCATAGTGGAAGAGCTTGATGACTTTTGGATCGGTCAGCAGCCGCTTCAAATTGGGCGCCGCAAAGCCGCCGGCGGCGAACTGGACCATGTGCGCTGTACCATCGCCCGCGGAAAGCTGCGCCAGGCACAGACGATCCCGGTACGGATTAAGCCCCAGTGTCTCGCTGTCGATAGCGACGATAGAGCCGAGATCGAGCCCGTCCGGAAGGTCGTTCTTGTGGAGCGTGATTTTCATGGCGCATTCATAACTTCACCCGAGCCGCTTGCCAAACGGCGACAAAACCCACCCTCCCTCAAGGGGGCGACAGTACCTTTGAAAGACCTGGCAACAGTGGCACTAGACTAGGGTCTCCAAATAAAACCCGCATTAATTCCGTTTTCCATCTGAAACGTGCCGGAAACTCGCCCTTTGTCGTTAATGCCAAACGCCCAGGTGTGTGCGGCTCCCGGCACATCGATAGGGATGATTGAGCCATCGATTGATCGAGTGAAGCCGTGAACTCTTCCGTCGCTCGTCTGGTAGAAGCCAACTACTGTCCCCGCCTTGTTGATGCGAGACGGCATAGTTCCCGTCACGTCGTCGCCCGGAACCGCGAAAGTAGTGATCCCTCCGTCTTTGGCGCGTATGAACCCCTCTGTGACGTTGACGTTGTTCACAGTAGCTCCAAAATCTCCCACAACTGTACCGGCAATATTGATGGCTTGCGGATACGCGATTGCTCCCTGACCGCTGGGGTCGAACGTCGTAACTGTGCCGTCCGAAGTGCGAATAAAGGCATGTTCCCCGCTATTGTCATCAAGGTAACCGGTCACCGTCCCGCGAGAATTTATCGCGGCTAGCCACATGCCTTTGCCGAGATACGAGAAATCACCAGATGGCGATCTTAGAAAGCCAAGTTCCTTGGCATGACCGCGAGGCCCGTGAATGGCGTCTCCCACGATCCAGCCGCTTTCGTTCATGGACGCAACGATAGTCTCGTCTGTGCCTTCAGGAGACTGAAACGGTGTTATCGTCCCGTCCACAGCTCGCACAAATCCATAGGTACTGTTCGCTTCAGAGTAAGAACCTGCGACTGTCCCGTCTCTAGTCATTGAAATCGCCTCGGTATCCGCGGCACCAGAAACATCAAACGTTGTGAAAGTTCCGTTCGAAAATCGAATAAACCCGTGGCTGCCAAGTTGATCGTTGAAATAGCCAATGACTTCGCCGGCATTCGTGATCGACCACGTGGTTGTCGAGGTCGCTTCCGGTACTTGAAAGGTAATGAACTTCGGCTTGGCCTGAAGCGGAGAGCACAAAACTCCAAGCGCAATTGCAGAGAATAATGAATAGCGAATTGCTTTAATCATCTGCACGCCCATTCTTCGCCGGTTTCACCTTCGCGATCCTCGCCAGCATTGCGTCGAACGCCCTTGGGTCCGGATCGCAGGAATAATATCACCTTTAACGGGAGGTGGCATTCCGCCACTAGAATCCAACCGCCTTCTTCAACGAATCCAGTCTGTCATGCGCCGTCTCGATGTCGTCGCGCTTTGCCGCGGCGCGGAGGTCGCGCAGGCGTTCGAGCGAGCGTGCCAGCACCGGGAGCGGCGGCCCGCTCGCGGTGAGCTGTTCGTGGTGTTTGGTATCCAGGTCTTCCGACATCTTCACGATGAAGCTGTCGAACAGCTGGTTGTGATGCTGGATGGCGGCGAAGCCGTGTGCCTCGCACACTTCAAGGAAGGCGCGGCAATTGCGCTGGAACCACTCCTTCTTCGAAGACGTCTTCGCGGCTTCGAGGAACTGGTCGAGCAGCGGCACATAGATCAGGCACTGGCGCAAATTCGCCTGATCTTCCGGGATCATGAACAGCATCTTGTCGATCAGGAGCTGCGAATAGGTCGGATCATTGGCGCGGCATAGCCCAAGCAGAAGATCGATCTCATTGATGCCGGAGAAGTCGCCGGCATTGGCGCCGCGATATTCCTGACGTCCGACGCGATAGGGCTTGTAATAGGGCCGCACGCTGTAGAAGAAGCGATCCTTGTCCAGCCGTTCGAACAGGATCTTGTTGGTCTTGGCCACTTCCTGTAGCGCATCGCGCGCGTTGTTGAGCAGCATCAGCGTGGAGAGATTGGAGATGCCGAGCGGCGGGATGCGCATCAGCGCGTCGGAGGCGCGCTTATAGCTCAGGATCCCCATCGTGTTGTAGTCGATGAAGACGAACTCGTCGGCGAGCGAGGTGAAGCTCTTCTGCACCCCGTCGATCGCCTTGTTGTGGGTGGCAAGGTGCGCAGTGGCGAAACGCGGCGTCACGCCCAGCGACGCGCCGATATGCAGACCAAGCGCGGACGCCTCGGCAAAGGGAGATTGGGTTTCGCGCGCGGGATTGGTGAGCTCGTGCCGGCGAAGCGCCGCCATGAACAGCCCAAGATTGCCAAGCACGTTGAAGGCGTGCTCGAAGCCTTCATTGGTGTTGCCCTCCACTGCCAGCGGACGGATCAAGGCGCGGCCCTCTTCGGCGAGCCTCTGCTTGATGTCCTCGCCGATGCCATCGACGTTGGCGCGGTCGCTCTGGCGGAAATACAATTCCTCGAGCTGCGTGTTTATCGCCACGAACGCGGTGCGGATCCAGCGGTCGAGATTGGCAGCGGCTTCGCTCATGGGTTCTCCGCGAAATAGCGCGCCATGCGGTCGAGCGCGGCGTCGATGCGGTCATAGGGCTCCGCGCCGAAACATACCCGCAGATGCCCCTCCCCCGCCGCGCCATAGAACGTGCCGGCTTCGGTGACCACATGGCAGCGCTCCAGGATCTCGTCGGCCACCTGCTGCGCGGGCTTGCCGGTCGCGGAAATATCCGGGAACGCATAGATCGTCCCTTCCGGCGCCTCGCACCGAACGCCCGACATCTGGTTCATGCGGCGCACGACGAGATCGCGGCGGCGTTTGTCCTCCGCCACCATCGCGGTGACGGCCGCATCCGGCCCCTCCAGCGCGGCGCGCGCGCCTTCCTGGATAAACACATTCACATGCGCCACATCGTTCATGGTGATCTTGAGCAAGGCGGGAATGAACCGCTCATGCGCCGCGATATAGCCGATGCGCCAGCCATCCATCGCATAGGCCTTGGTGAAGGCGAACAGGCTGAAAGTCCGCTCGAACATCCCGGGCAGAGACGCGATGGAGATGTGCCGGTGCCCGTCATAGACGATCTGGTCGTAGACCTCGTCCGAGAGGATGAGCAGGTCGTGCTTGATCGCGAGAGCGGCGAGCCCTTCGAGTTCGTCACGCGTATAGACCCGCCCGGTCGGATTGGCGGGGTTCACCAGCGCGATCATCTTCGTCTTCGGCGTGATCCGCGATTCGATGGCCGCCGGATCGATCGCGAAATTTCGTTGCGCGTCGAGTGGTGCCAGGATGACCTTCCCCCCCGCGAGCTCGATTTTGTTCACATGCTGCGGGTAGTAGGGCGCGAGCAGGACGACCTCGTCGCCCGGATCGAGCGCCGCCATGAAGACGGCATAGGACGCATGGGTCAGGCCATTTGTGACAATGACCTCGTCTTCCCTGACCGTGAGTCCGTTGCGCTCGGCCAGATGCCGCACAATGGCATGCCGCAACTCGATATTTCCGCGGAAATCGCCGTAATGGACGCGGCCCGCGTGCAGTGCAGCAATGGTGGCGTCCTTGATGTGCGCCGGCGTGTCGAAGCTCGGCATGCCGACTTCGAGGTGGATCAGGTCGGCGCCGCCGGCCGCAAGCTTCGACGCCTTCTCGTACATGCCGAAGCTTTTGGGGGAACTCGCGCTGATTCGTGTGGATGGCCATTTCATGTCGAAAATAATTCTCGTGCTGACTCTTGAATTGTAGCTTTTTTAGCAACCAAATTTCAGCGGTCCCGTTGTAGGATTGAACTTGGAGCTGCTTCGAAACTACGTCGGAGTTCGCGTATGTCCAGTCCGGTCTATACTGCAGTAGCGGTTTCAGTCGTCTTCCTGATGCCTGTCTCCATGGCTGTCTCCGTCCATGCCCAGTCCCTGGCCTCCATTCCGCAGCCCCCTGTCGCCACCACCCCCTCCACCGATCCCTTGGCCCTCGACGGCGTCGCACCCCAGACAGCCGAGGTCACCGGCCAGTCCAAGCTCGACGAGCCGATCGCACAGATCGCCGGTACGGCCGGTGGATGCGCCATCCTGGACAAGGACTTCCCCGGACTGCGCGCGCATCCGATGTACAGCTTCTTCAAGAATATGAGCCTGCACCAGATCGCCGCGATGTCGAGCGGAAGGATCACGACCGACATGCTGAGCCAGGCCCAGACCGACCTGACGGCGCCATCCTCAGTTGCGACCCCGATCGCGGTCATCAGCCGATAGTCAGTCAGACCCGCCCTTTGAAAACCAGGGCGAGCGCATATCTCTTCCCGTAGCGGTCGAAGTGCAATCCAGGCAATCCGGACTGTCATCAGGACGTCATCAAACTGTCATACCACCCTGCGAACCAATGCGCGGGGTTTTGCGCAGAGTCATGCCAGCGCCGAACCGTTGAGGGGGAACGACCATGAGCAATGCGCCAACGGCAACGGCCAATGTGCTGGTGCCTGTCGATAACGCCAAAATCACCGCGATCAAATCCGACATCAACATCCAGGACACAGCGCAGATCACCGCGTTCGGCGAACGCGCACAGCGTGAAGTCGCAGGTTTCGCGGACCGCATCCTCGCGCAAACGAAAAACCGCGAACTCGGCGACACCGGGGCGCTTCTCTCTGACGTGATCGCAAAAGCAAAGGGCCTCGATCCTGCCGCGTTGCAGAAGCAGAATTTCATCACGCGCCTGTTCGGCGGGCTGCGCCGGCAGATCTTCCAGTTCCAGCAACGCTTCGAGACCATCGCCGCTCAGATCGACCGCATCACCGTCGAACTCGAGAAGCGCGTCGATATCATGCGCCGCGACGTGACCATGCTCGACGGGCTGCACGAGCAGACCAAGGATTCGATTTCATCGCTCGATGCCTATATCGCGGCCGGCAAGAGCTACGGCGATGAGTTTCGCCGCGGGCCACTGGTCGATCTCGCGGCGAAGGCGAAAGGCGGTTCCGGCGGCGACACGCAGGACCTGATGGCCGCGCAACAATATCAAGATGCGGTGCAGGCGCTCGACCGGCTTGAGAAGCGGGTGCTTTATCTCCAGCAGGCGCGCCAGATCGCGATCCAGCAATTGCCGCAGATCCGCATCGTGCAGAGCGGCGACACCACGCTGATCGAAAGCCTCCAGGCCTCCGTCACGCTCACCATCCCGGCGTGGAAGCAGAAGATGGTGCTTCTGCTCGGCCTCACGCGCCAGGAAGAGGCGCTTGCGATGCAGAAGACGGTCACCGACACGACCAATCAGATGCTGCGTCAGGCCTCGGAGATGATGAAGACGCAGGCCATCGACATCGAGCAGCAGTCGCAGAAGGGCATCGTCGACATCGAGACCCTGTCGAAGACCAATCAGGACCTGATCGACACCATCCAGGGCGTCATGCGCGTGCAGTCCGAAGGCCGTCAGAAGCGCGCGCTGATCGAACAGGAAATGGACCGCCAGACCCAGGCGCTCAAGGCCGTCCTCGCGCAAGCGCCGCAATGACCGGCGCTGCCAAGGCCGCGGCGCTGGCCGCGATGCTGCTGCTCGCCGGCTGCGGCGGGTCGGGCAGGACGTTTCACATCGTCGCCGGCTCGGAGGAACAGACCTTCGAGCCCATCGTGCAGAAATTCTGCGCCGACAAGGGCGTCACCTGCCAGATCGACTACAAGGGCTCGCTCGATATTGGCCAGATGCTCGAGGGCGAAACCGCACCCGATGTCGACGCGGTCTGGCCGGCCTCCAGCCTCTGGCTCGATCTCTATGACGCACATCGCCGTGTGAAGGCCCTCAAATCGATCGCGTCCAGCCCGGTCATTCTGGGCGTGCGCATGGCGAAGGCCCGCGAATTGGGCTGGATCGGCAAGCCGGTGCATATGGACGACCTCCTTGCGGCCGTCAGCGAAGGAAAGCTCTCCTTCCTGATGACCTCGGCAACGCAGTCGAATTCCGGCGCCTCGGCCTATCTCGCCATGCTCGCGGCCTCGTTCGGCACGCCGGACAAGCTCGATCCCCGCGCGCTCGATGACGCGAACGCGCGCGCGAAGGTGAAGGCACTGCTGAAGGGTGTGGCGCGGTCGTCGGGTTCGTCGGGCTGGCTCAAGGAGCTCTATCTCTCCGCGGCGCGCGAGGGCCATCCCTTCGACGCGATGTGGAATTACGAGGCGGTGCTCAAGGAAACCAACGACGAATTGCGGGCCAAAGGCGGCGAGCTGCTCTATGCGGTCTATCCCGCCGACGGCACGACCTATGCCGACGCGCCCCTGGGCTATGTCGAGCATGGGCAGGATTCCGATACGCGCGATTTCTTCAACGCGCTTCAGACCTATCTCCTGAGTTCGGATGCCCAGGCACAGATCGCGGCCGACGGCCGGCGCACGGCACTCGGCATGGCGAAACCCGCACCCCCGGAAAAAGACTGGAACTTCGATCCATCGCGAGTCGTACCGTCCATCGCCCTGCCCGAACCCAAAGTGATCGCGCGCGCGCTGACCCTGTATCAGGAAGTGCTGCGCAAGCCGTCGCTGACGGCGATCTGCCTCGATTTCTCCGGCTCCATGCAGGGCGACGGCGAAACTCAGGTGAAACATGCGATGGAGACGCTGTTCGATCCGGCGCAGGCCACGCATAACCTCATCCAGTGGACGCCGCTCGATCGCATCTTCATCCTGCCCTTCGATGCCCGCGTGCGCGGCGTGACCGCGGGCGATGGCACGGTGGCTTCGCAGACCAAACTCCTGGCCGCAGTCGAGAATGAGCATGCCGATGGCGGCACCGACATGTATGCCTGCGCCGAACAGGCGATCTCGGTGATGCAGCCCTATCTCAAGTCGAACGATTATCTTCCGGCCGTCGTCATCATGACCGATGGCCGTTCCTCGGCGCATCAGGATTTCGATTCCGACTGGCAGAACGAGGGCCATGCGGTGCCGATCTTCGGCGTGACCTTCGGCGATGCCGACAAGAGCCAGCTCGACAGCGTCGCGGAGATGACGCGGGCACGCGTCTTCGATGGCCGTGCCGATCTCACCCAAGCGTTCCGGGCCGTTCGGGGCTACAACTGAAGCATGGAACGGGGCACATCCATATTGGTCGGCGGTCTCGCGGCGGCGGTTGCCCTGCCCGTCTGCGTGTTCGCGCTTGGCCTGCCTTTGTGGCTCGGGCTTGGAATTTCCGCGGGTGTGTATTTCGGCCTCACCCTCGCACTCCGTCCGAGCGGTTTCGGTCTCAACATGGATGCGCTCGCGGAAGCGCAATCGGACACAACGCGTGGCCTCATAAGCGATGGTTCCGATGCCCTCGCCCGACTGAAGCGCACGGTTCCCGCAATCAAGGACGCCTCGATGAAAAGTGCGGTTCAGGGCCTTGGCACCACGGCGGACAAGATTCTCGCCAACATCAAGACGGACCCGGTACGCGTGATGGCTGTGCGCCGGTTCCTGACATTCTATCTCCCCAATGCCGCTTCCATTGCCGAGGGTTGGCAGACGCTCGAACGCAACGGCTCGCTCTCGACCGAACGTGTGGCGCAGACCCGCGACGTGATGGGCGCACTCGGCGATGCGTTCAAGAAATTCGCAAGCGACGCCGACGCGCCGGAATTGCAGGAACTCGATCTCAATCTGAAAGTGGTCAAGGATTCGCTGAAGGCGGATCTGGAGAAGGCAGCATGACGGTCAGCCGGCGCGCGATGGTCGGGCTTGGAATCCTGGGCGGCAGCGCGGCGCTGACCGCGGGCGCGGTGCTCTTCCGCAACAATCCGGGCGTGCGCGGAGTGCTGGGCGACGTCGCCACGCTGCGCGGTTATGCCGGCGGCGAGAAGATGGCCTTCATCCAGAACCCAAAGACGGTCTCGGCGCTGCGCCATTTCGGCCTCGCGCTGAACGCCGAGCGCGCGGGCTCGGTCGAGCAGGTTCGCGATGCGGAGCTTCTGGGCACCAAACCGCAATTCCTGTGGCCGAGTTCGAGCCCACTGGTCGAGCTCGCGCACAAGAACGTCAAGGTGCTGCGCGACCAGGTGATCTTCAACTCGCCGATCGTGATCTATTCGTGGACACCCTTCGCCGAAGGCATGGTACGCGCAGGCTTAGCCACCAAGAGCGGCGGGCACTACTTCATCGACGCCAAGGCGCTGATCGACGCCGTGCTCGCGCGCAAACCCTGGAGCGCGCTCGGCCAGCCCGATCTCTATGGCACGATCCGGCTGATCTCGACCGATCCGAACAAATCCAATTCCGGCTTCATGTTCGCAGGTCTCGCCGCAAACCTGCTTGCGGGCAACGTGGCGACGGAGGAAACCCTGCCCGCGATCCTGCCGCAGCTCGGCGAGCTGTTCCACGGCATGGGCTACAAGCCCGATTCCTCGGGCAAGGTGTTCGACGACTACATCGCAGGCGGCCCCGGCGCCGAGCCGCTGGTCGTGGGCTACGAGAACCAGCTCGTCGAATGGATCATCGCCGATCCGGACCGCTGGTCGCGCGTCGAGAGTGGGTCCGGGCCGGCCAAGCCCGTCGCGCTCTATCCAAAGCCCACGGTCTATTCCGCGCATCCGCTGCTCGCGCTCGCGCCCGATAGTCTCAAGCTGATCGACGCCCTGATGTCGCTAGACTTGCAATCGATCGCGTGGCGCGACCACGGCTTCCGCGGCCCGCTCGGCACCATCGGTGCCGAAACCGATCCGCTCATCAAAGGCCGCATGCCCGACCAGATCGTCGCCGTAGCCCCAATGCCCGACATCGACGTGATGCTGAAGATCCTCGCCGCGCTGGCTTAAAAAACGGCACGCGGAGACGCGGAGTTCGCGGAGATCAAAATTGAATTCCCTCTCCCCCTCCGGGGGAGAGGGTAAGGGTGAGGGGGTGCCTGATGTCAGAGCTGTGGCGCTGGGACTCGAATCCAATCGCAGATACAGCACGCAAAAATGTCCGAAGCCCGCTTTGGCTTTGCCGCCCCCTCACCCTGCCCTCTCCCCCTTGGGGGGAGAGGGAGATTCTTCTCCGCGATTCTCCGCGTCTCCGCGTGGATATTTCTAAAACGTCCGCTGAACGCTCAGTGCCACGAATCCACGATCGGCGAAGGGCTGGCGGATGGGGGCGCCGATGAACTCGGTCAGAGCGAGCTTGGCCTGCCAGACGGAGCGGTAGGTCGCGGAGACTCCGATTCCGAAACTGCCGGTACCGGCGTTTTCCGAACTGTCGATGCTGGAGCGTCCCGCGAGGCCATAGCCGAAGCTCAAGGGGATGCTGATGTCGAGGCTCGGCAGCACCTGGAAATATTGCGGCTCGAACGTCGCCTGCATCGCCATCGCGAACGGGTCGCGGCCGGGCATCAGCGCCGACGCGTTCTTCACGACATCGAGCCGGTCGTTGGCCGCCAGCTCGAAGGCCAGCGATGCCCCGTTCCACCAGCGGCTTGCCGTCAACAGACTGACCGTCGAAACCTGGGCGTGCAGCGTGTCGCCGATCGGATAAAGCGGGTGGTCGTGGCCGTCCGCGGCGACGCCGGCTGGAACGATGATCCCGCCCGACATCAACGGCATGTTCCGGCGCCCCGAGATTTCACCCGCGATATTGCTGTCGCCGAGATAGGTGCTGAAGCTCGCGCCATAGATCTCGATGCCCTGCGGATAGACGAGGTCGTAGGTGCCGATCCGTCCCGGCGGTAACGAGAAATCGGGATGCAGATAGACTGCCGGCGATTTGGAATTGAAGCGCAACGCGTAGAAGCCGTAACTGAAATCGGGTGCGGTGATCTGCACCGCCGCACCGAACTGGCCGAGCCCCGGCGCATGAAGATCGTGCGAACGCGTCAGGTAGTTGCCGCCACCGAGCAACAGCCGCTCGCCGCCGGTATCCAGAAAATCGACCGCGCTGAAATAACTCCCGACACCGGGCAGCCGATCCTTGCGCCATTCGAACTGGTTGTAGAGCGTTACGGCAACGTCCGGCCACGGCAGCAGCACGGCGGAGGCCTGCGTCACCGGCAGCACGATCTCCGGCGTCTCCGCCTGCGGCTCTCCGACAGCCTTGATGACGTCGACCGTCGACTGGCCGGCCGCGATTCCGTTCTGCGGGAAGAACAGGCTTTCGCCCAGGATCAGCGCGTAGCGGCCCGCGCGCACGGACACCGGCATGTCGCCGAGCGCGAAATCGCCATGCACGAACGCGTCGGAGAGTTCGATATGGCTGCCGTGCAGATCGCGCACCGCATCCGTGAATTTGTCGTGCGGCACGGACAGCGGATTGAAGGTAGCCGGGGAATTGTTGTCGTTGCGCTGGTTGTAGATGCTGTCGTACCAGCCGGCCCCGCTGATCCGCACGCCGAAATTGTCCGCCGAGAGATCCAGCTGCGAAACGATGTCCAGCCGGCTGGAGATTACCCCCGGATCGAAATCGCGGTCGCCGTCATCGGTGTTCGGGTTGGCGATCAGCGCCGGGTCCTGCGACGCGAGCCGGAACGCGGTCGAGTAGCGCAGCGTGTTGTCCCAGCGCAGCTCGAGCCCATCGCCCGTGTAGAGCTCAGCCGCAAGGGACCGGCCGCAGAGGAGCGGCAGGCAAAGCAATCCCACGCGTGCAAGGTCCCCACCCTTCATGGTCGCTGACTTCGACTATGCTATAGACAATCGATCATAGACGGATTGCCTAGTCTTCAAATGAGGCTTGGATGCGGCGCGGTATAACCGTTCTACTGGCATTTGCGACCCTGGCTGCGGCGCCGGGCTTGGCCGGCGTGACTGCGGATGAAGCCAATCTTCTCAAGACAAAATTGACGCCGCTAGGCGCCGAACGTGCGGGCAACAAAGATGGAACGATCCCCGCCTGGACGGGGGGCTATACCACGCCCGCATCCGGCTGGCATCTGGGACAAGCGCGCCCCGACCCTTTTGCGCAGGAAAAGCCTTTGTTCGCTATCACACCGGCGAATGTGGCGAGCTATGCCGACAAACTGCCGGAGGGCCAGAAGGAACTGTTCAAGCGCCATGCCGATTACCGCATGGATGTCTATCCGAGCCATCGCAGCGCCGCCTTTCCCCAATCGGTCTATGACAGCATCGCGCGCAACGCGACCCAGGCCCACGCCGCGCCATCCGGCATCGCGTATGGCGTCGAAGGCGCGGCCGGCGGAATTCCATTTCCGATTCCCAAGAACGGAATGGAGGCCGTGTGGAACCATCTCCTCGCCTATTGGGGCCCGGCGCGACAGGTGCGGATCAGCACCTATGTCGCCGCACCCAACGGCCGGATCGAGTTCGCGTCCACCTATAACGAGACGGCCGATTTTCCGTATTACGCCGCGGGCGCCACGCCCGCCTCGGTTGGCGGCTATTACTTCAAGACGCGGCACATCGGCGTCGCGCCCCCATCGCATGTCGGCGAAAGCTATCTCGCGTGGCAGCCGCTCGACACGACGCGCTACAAATTCACCGCCTGGCGCCTGATCCCCGGCGAGCGCCGCGTGCGGCGTGCGCCGTCCATTTCCTATGACATTCCCGATCCGGATGCGTCGGGCTTCGAGAACCTCGACGAGTACTACATCTATTTCGGCGGACCCGATCGCTACGACTTCAAGCTCCTCGGCAAGAAGGAGATGTACATCCCCTACAACAACAATCGCTTCTATACGCAGAAATCGTCAGAGGTAATGAAACCGCAGCACGCCAACCCGGACGCTCTTCGCTACGAGCTGCACCGCGTGTGGGTGGTCGAAGGCACGCTCGCCTCCGGCAAGCATCACATCGCACCGCGCCGCAGGCTCTATATCGACGAGGACACCTGGCTCGCGGTCTACGCCGATTCGTGGGACGAGAACGGCAAGCTGTGGAAGTTCGGCGAAGGCACGATGTACCTGATGCCCGACATCCCGGCCGTCATTCTCGGAAGCCAATTCGTCTACGATTTCGTTCTCGGCGGCTACGTCTACGGCTTCGCCCTCGACGGCGTCCCCTACGCGATCACCGCCCCCCACCCCGCAAACACCTATTCGCCGGATGTTCTGGCGGCTACCGCGGTGCGGTAGAACTCACCCTGCGCCAGCACTACCCCTGAGGGAAAGATATGAGAAGTATCTAATTGATATTTCTCCTTGTTTTTCTATCACAGGCGTCTCCGTAAGAGTTCGGTCGCTCTGTGCCTGGAGATTTGGCAGGGCGAGCGCTAAGCTTTTGGCGGCGCTGGGCGATGGATCACCCTTGGGGAGGGATGGCATGGACAATCGTCGCTATGTGAGAACCGCCTGTTTCGCGCTTGTGTTTGCGCTGCTGCCCTTGAGCGCGGTGTGGGCTTACACCGAAGCGCCGAAGTACACGGAAAAGTTCGTCCACAATTTCTGTAAAGCCGGTTACCCGGGTTGCGCCGACGGGGTCCAACCAACCTCGGGCCTGATTATGGATGCCAATGGCAGCCTGTACGGCTCGACCCCAGTCAGCGGAAAATACAATAGCGGTGTGGTTTTCAGCCTGACGCCGAACGCCGATCACAGCAAATACACCGAAACTGTTCTCTATAGTTTTTGCAAGAACGGTGGGGATTGTCTGGCCCTCCCCGAGGGCGACCTCATCATGGATGTCGATGGCGATCTCTGGGGCACGGCTTACACAGGAGGGCTAACCGATCATTGCCGGGGCGGGTGTGGAGGCGTGTTCAAGCTCACACATAACGGCACCAGCTGGTCCCTCACCACAATCTACAAATTCTGCCAGGTGATCGCTGACGGTAAGTGCGCCGATGGCGCCCTTCCGTCAACGGGACTCGCCTACGCCGGACAGGCCTCGGGGACGTTGTGGGACAAATCTTCCCCGCTCTTCGGAACAACGGAGAAGGGCGGACTCGGACCGGGCGTGGTTTTCAAGCTGACGGCCAGCGGTGGCACATGGACGGAAACCGTCATTCACGCATTTACAGCCAGCGGCGGTGCGAGCCCGCTGACCCTGGACGCTGCGGGAAATATTTACGGCACCACCAGCAGCGGTGGCAAATATGGCGGGGGGCTGATGTATATGCTGGCGCATGGGACTTGGACCCAAACCGTCCTCAAGGCCTTTTGCGCCTTGCAGGAGTGCAGCGACGGGGCGTATCCGCATGGGCGTCTGCTGGTAGATGCCTCCGGCAATATCTTCGGCACGACGACAGAAGGGGGCGACAATTGCAGCCAGCAGGACGGTTGTGTTGGCGTTGCTTTTGAACGCACGGCGGAAGGCACATACCAGAAGCTCCACGATTTCGGATCCGGGTCGTCCGATGGCTCCCACCCATATGCGGGGCTTGTCATGGACAGCTCTGGTAATCTTTTCGGCACGACGTACGAGGGCGGCATTTACGACGGGTTTAGATGTATCTATGACTGCGGCACCGCATTCATGTTGTCGAAAAATGGCGATGGAACCTGGTCTGAAGCTTTGCTTCACAAGTTCAAGGGGGGAAGCGTGGACGGGAAAAATCCATTCTTCGGATTGTTGATTCTCGACCACGACGGAAACTTGTTCGGAATGACAAAGCTCGGTGGCAAATATGAGGAAGGCACGGTTTTCGAGCTGAAGCCGTAGGTGCCTCAGCCCGCCACAACAGCGTCGACTGCAAAGCCATGCCGGGGCGCTTTCGGCATGCATTGCCGTTCTCCAATCCCGGCTTCGCGCACTACGCTTTTTAACTCGTTACCAAGCGTGGGTGCGTGCAAACGACCAAATTCGATTCTCTTCTGTTGGCTGATCTACCGGGAGAAGAAGATTCAGAAGGAAAAAGGAGTCGGCACCAGACGAAATTTTTTGGTGCCCGCTGCTTCAGAGTCCGAAAAACGGCCTCGAAATGCGCGTGCACAATCGCCCCGTCTAGGACTCGAGCCCCGTATACGCCAGGCTTGCCAGCCGCTGCATCTCCGCCGCCGAGATCGGGCCGGTCATCACCGTGCCCAGCACGTCGTCCTGCCAGATACAGACGCGCAGGCCTGCGTTTCTATATTGATCGAAGCGCACGCCGCTCGAGGGATGGCGGACATAGAGCGCGAAGTCGCGGCTCCTGGCATCGCGGTAACGCAGCTCCACGGACTTGCCGCCGGGCACGTTGCCATACACGTGGACAGATTCGAGCGTGTAGCCCATGCGCGACAGGTCCGGCGCTTTCACATGCATCCGGAGCGCCGCCGCGAGGATATGGTTCACATTGCCGGTCTCAGCCGGCGATGCCACGGCGACAACCTCGTTCGATTCCAGCATGTCGGCGCGTGCGGCGAGCGCTTCGCGCACGATGGCCTCCTCGCCATTGGCCGGCAGCCGGTGGTAGGTGGAGAGCCCTGCCATGAGAAGCACGATCGACGCTGCGATGGCGGTGATCGGCGCCCACCAGGTGCTTCTGCGCCTCTGGCCGCCTTCGGCGATCCGCGACAGCCATTCCTTCGGCAGCGGCCGGTCGATTAGCGGCGCGTAGACCTCCGCGAGCATCGCCTTGTCGGCACGGAACGCGGCGATCTGCTCCATCAGGGCCGCGTCGTCGCGTGCCGCGTCCCCGATCTCGGCATGGCGCGCGGCATCGAGTTCGCCGTCGATGAAGGCGTGCAGGTCTTCGTCGCGGATGCCGGAATGCGGGCTCATCGCTCGCTCCTCCGGTGCTGCGTCAGCACGGCGACGTTCGGCGCCATGCTTCCAGGGGCGTCGAGCGCCGCGCGCAGGCGTTCGCGCGCGCGGGCGAGCCGCGACATGACGGTACCCAAGGGAATCTTCAACTCCTCGGAAATCTCGCGATAGTTCAGCCCCTCCAGGCCGACCAGCAGCAGGATCTGGCGGTGCTCGACAGTGATCGCGTTCATGGCGGCAACGAAATCACGGAATGAACCGGGATCGCCAGCAGGAACACTCAGGGCACCGTCATCGATCAAATTCGTAATGTCCTCTTCCACGCCCCGGCTGCGGCGCCGGCGCAGTTCGTCGATATAAAGGTTGTGCACGATCGAGCGCAGCCATCCCGCGATCCGCTGGCGGTCGCGAAGATCTTCGTACTGCCGGAGCGCCCGTTCGATGCAGTCCTGCACCAGATCGTCCGCACCGGACGCGTTGCCGGTCAGCGCCATCGCGTACCGCCGCAGCGCCGGCAGGTGCGCGATCAGTGCTTCCGCGAACTGCTCTCGCGTCTCGGATTTCAGCACGCCCCCACAGCGATCGATCCCCCGCGACTGGCCCGGCGGACATTCCTCAAATCCGGGCTTGGTTTCGACATCCGAACACCTGCCTTGGCCGGCCAAACCGGCAACCTTTCAAAGGATAGACGCCGCCCGCGGGGTTTTATTCCGCCAGCGGGCTGCGCCAACCTACCACGGGCAGACGGCGTGCGGGTTCAGGACTGTGGCATGGCCGGGCAGACCGGTGGGCCTTCTCCAGGCACCAGTCTGACGGCGCCGATGTCCAGGACGAGCGGGGACTGGCTGGTCAGAAGGAAGGGCGTGGCGATCTTGCTCATGTCCGCACCCCGGGCCTTGAAGCAGTTCAGCCGGACAGGAAGCGACGTCCAGCCCTTGCCGTTGAGCGCGCGCAGCGACTGCGTCACATCCACAACGCCCTGACAGCCCACGCCGCATCCCATGGTGAGCATGACCGGGCCGCTCGGCGTGCCGGCCAGCCGGAGATCGAGCAGCAGGCTCATATCGCCATTGGCCTGACGCGACAGATCGACCGGCGCTCCCGTGATCGCAAGGCTCGCCGGCCCCTTCCAGGTGGCGACAATCGTGTCTTCCTGGGCCTTGTGATCGATATGCCCGATCTTGAGCGCCCCATCGGGCGTCGCCGCCGTGACGCTGTCTGCCGGGGTGGACCCGCCCGTGGCATCGACCAGCGACAGCGTCCACGGCGCCGCGGCATGTCCTGCGAGCAGATAAGTGTCGATATTGGAGACCGCGACCTCCCCGGCCGGTGCTTCCGGTAGCGGACCGAGGTTCTGCGGATGAGCGTAATCGAGGCCGTAACCGAACGCGAATAGGGGATCGTAGGGCGCGTCGGCGTCGAAATGCCCCGGCACGTTGAGCGGCGTCTGCATCGGACCGCGCGGCCAGGAATAGGAGAGCTTGCCGTGGAAGTCGTGAGCGACCGAACCGTCGGCATTGCGGAACAGCAGGTCGGCGATGCCACCACCTTCCGAACCCGGCAGCCATGCGGCGACGAACGCGTCCGACGCATTGATCTCGCGCGTGAGATACATCGGCCGCCCCGACAGGAACACGGCGATCACGGGAATGCCCTGTGCGTGAAGGTTCTGCAGGAGATGGAGATCGTGCGAATCCGCCGGCTCGAACGCGAGATTGTCGCGATCGCCGGCAAACTCCGCATACGGATTTTCGCCGAAGACGACGATTGCTGCGTCCGGCTTGTCGCGGAACTTGGCCGTCGCGCTGAACGTCGCGGTGCCGCCGGCCGCTTTCACCTTTTCTGCGATGCCTTCGAAGATCGTCTGGCCGTTCGGAAAATCGGCACGCGAATTTCCCGTGCCCTGCCAGGAGATCGTCCAACCGCCCGTCTGCTTGCCCATGTCGTTGGCGCCGTCGCCCGCGACCAGCACATTGAGGCTGGGCTTCAATGGCAGGACGCCGCCGTCGTTCTTGAGCAGCACGGCCGATTCCTGAACAGCGCGCCGCGCGACCGCGCGATGGGCGGGTGAGCCGAGCTCCTCCCACTTGCCGCCATACAGGCGCGTCGATGGCTTGCCCTCGTCCATCACGCCCGCGCGCAACTTCACGCGCAGGATGCGCGACACCGCCTCATCCATCCGCGCCATCGGAATCTCGCCGGACTGCACTTGCTTGAGCGTGTTCTCGTAGAGGCCGCGCCAGCCGTCCGGCGCCATGATCATGTCGATCCCCGCCAGATAGGCGGCGGCACAGCTCGAGTTCGAGCAACCGGGAAGCTGTCCATGCGCGTTCCAGTCGCTGACCACGAAGCCGTCGAGACCGAAGCGGCCGACCAGCACGTCGTCCAGCAGCGCCTTGTTGCCGTGCATCTTCTGGCCGTGCCAGCGCGAATAGGACGCCATGACCGTCTGCACGCCCGCCGCAATGGCCGCCTGGTATCCGGGCGAGAAGATGTCGCGCAGATCCTTCTCGCTGTAGAGGTTATCGCCCTGGTCGTGCCCCTTGTCGGTGCCGCCGTCACCCAGGAAATGCTTGGCGGTCGCGATGATATGGCCGCCCTTCAGGAAATCCGCGTCGCCGGGTTTGCCCTGAATGCCTTCGATCATCGCGCTCGCATAGTCGCGCACGATGGACGGATCTTCCGAGTAACCCTCATAGGTGCGACCCCACCGGTCATCGCGCACCACGGCGATGGTCGGCGCGAATGTCCAGTCCGCGCCCACGACCCGCGTTTCGGTCGCGGTGACTTTTCCGATCTCGCGCATGAGATCGGGATCGCGCGCCGCACCAAGACCAATGTTGTGCGGAAAAATCGTCGCCCCGATGATGTTGGAATTGCCATGAACCGAGTCCGAGCCCCAGATCACCGGAATGGCGACATGGCCCGGCGGCGGGTTCGTGGAGGCGGCATAGAACTCGTCCGCTTCCTTGAGCCAGTCCGCAGCAGGCGCGCGATCGTTGCCATAGGGACCGGAGTTTCCGCCGTTCAGCACCGAGCCGAGACGATATTTCGCGACATCCGCCGGCGTTACCGACGCGACATCGGCCTGGATCGTCTGGGCGACCTTTTCTTCGGTCGTCATCTGCGCCAAGAGGGCTGCGACCTTGGCCTCGATCGCCGGATCGCGCGTGACGCCGCTCTGCCCCTTCGGCCAGATTTCCGGATGGATGACGTTTGCTTCCGCGGCGCTGGGTGCAGGCGGCACCTCGGTCTTTGGCGCCACTAGCGGCTGTGTCGTGGTGCAGGCGCTCAGTGCGAGAACCGAAATCGCCGTCAGAAATCCGTTCCGAATTCGCATCGCGTCCCCACCCTTCATATTATGCGCCGCTTTCGGGCGCTTATCCCATTGCAGCCGCGGCCTTGGGTGCCGCGGGGCCTACCCTGCTGACCAATTCGGCTGCAGCGCCCAATAGCCCCGCATATTGCTGAACGATGAGCCGCGTCGGGATGTCCTTCATATACCCCTGAAACCGGCCCTTGGCTTCGAAGCGCTCGCGGAAAGCGCTGGCCGCGAAGATGTCCGCCATCGCCGGCAGAATTCCGCCCGCGATCAACACGCCGTCGCGCGCGCCCATGGTGAGTGCCACATTGCCGCAAACCGATCCCATGATGGCGCAGAACCGGGCAAAGGCCTTGGCGTCGAGCGAGTTCGGATTCCTTTGCGCCTCGTCGGTGATCTCATGCGAGGACCGCGCCTCGTAGGCCACGCCATCGATGGCCGCCAGCGCTTCGTGGAGATTGACCAGTCCCGATCCCGAGAGGACGCGCTCGGCCGAAACATGGTCATAACGGCGGCGCAGGAATTTCAGGATCTCGATTTCCACATCGTCCGTCGGCGCAAAATCGGCGTGGCCGCCTTCGGTCACGAGCGGGAAAATCCCTTCCGGCGTCCGCTGGTATCCGGCAACGCCAAGTCCCGTTCCCGGACCCACAATCCCGATGACCTGCTTCTGCTCCGCGCCATCCGCTTTTTTGGGGAACGTGCCGATGTCCATCAGGTCGCCGAGGCCGAGCGACGGCACCGCATAGGCGATGGCTTCATAGTCGTTCAGCAAATGCACCTGCTCGACATGAAGGCCCGCCTGAAGATCGGCTGCCGTAAAGCGCCACTGCAGGTTCGTGAGGCTGATCTCTTCGTTATGGACCGGTCCGGCGACGGCGAACACCGCCGCCGAGAGCGGTGCGTCCGGCTTGATGCTCGTCAGATAGGACTGCGCCGCGTCCAGCATTCCCGCATAGGACTTCGAAATCAGCTTCCGGGGCGTCTGAAGCGCGACCCGTCGCGGCTGACTGAGGTCGACCAGACCGAAGCGCACATTCGTGCCGCCCACGTCTGCGACGAGACCGTAGCTCTTCATGAAAATTACCCGCCCCAGGGATTAAATGATTGCGCTATCATCGAGGATTTCTCTGCAATTGTCACGAGTTACGCGTCCGCCCTGACAGCGGTAGCCTATTTTGCCCCCCGGCCCTGCCGGTGCTAGGTAACTTACGGAGCAATCTGCGGGAATCACAATGAGAATGCTCGTCTGGGCCGGATTGGCCATTCCCTTGCTGTTGGCCTGCCCGGCACCGGCGCTTGCGGCCGGCGGTACGACCGGAGGCGGCGGGGCAGGCATAGCCCTTCCCTCCATCCCCATCCACGGCATGCAAAGGCACAACGCCATTGTCGCCGTGCGTGCGGAGGGACTGAAGCTGCAGGAGGAGGATGGCGGCAGGCTGACGGATGCCCATCGCGCCTACCTGCAGGCCAAACTCAACGCGGTGCTCGCCGGCAATTACTGACGTTGAAGTCTGCCGCGCAGCCAGCGCGCCGCAGCTTCCAGACGCGCCGGGATGGAAGGACGGCCATAGGTCGCCCAGCACAGCGTGTAGTGCGAGGGCCCGAAGCTGCGCTTGAGGCGATTGTCTCCCGCCAGGAAATCGTATCGCGCCACACCTTGCTTCGCATAATGCTCGATCGCGAGCGCGTGGGACACGTAACCCGGCCTGTCCGCGCCTTCTTCGTCCGCAAAGCCGCTCTGATAGGCGTACACCGTGTTACCGAAGCGGAAATTGTAGAGATACGCTAGCACACGCTCGCCGGCGCGGACGCGCAGCAGCTGCACGGCTGGCGAGGAAATAAGCGCGCGGTGAAAAGTCTCGAAGTAGGGTTCTGAGAATGCGTGACGCTTGCCCCGGCGCGACCAGGAGCGAATGTGCAACTCCTTGAGCGCCTCGAACCATTCAAGTCTGGTTGCGAGATCGCTGGCCTCCTCGACGCACAAAGGCCCGAACCGTGACAGATCGCGGAGGTTTCGATTCAGCTGCTGGCGCGCGTTGCGGCTGAGCGTGGCCGCCATCCCATCCCGCGTGATAACCGAAAGAGCGTCGTTCGAAAACGACGGCGCGTTACGCACCGATCGCAGCAACCGTGAAACAACCGGCGCGCCATCGAGTGGAACGCCGGGCAGGATCAGCTCGTCGGCAGGACCCGATTGCGAGAACCATTGGATGAAAGCCGGCAACAGACCCGCTTCGCCGGTGAAATCATTGTGCTCGATGGTGATGGTGTCGAATGCCGGATCGCCGGTGGCATTGAAATGAAGCTGATGTGTGCGGACGATCCCGTGGCGCCGCGAGCGGCGGAACATCCCGATTGCCAGCGCCATCGGCTTTCCGTCGCGCGTGGCACGGATGAGCTGCGGATCGAATTGCTTTGGCAGCGTGTGAAGCCAGGCTCCGAGCCAGTCCCAGCTTGTGAAGAACGACCGCGCTTCGAGGCTGCGCCAGAGATTTTCCAGCGCATCGAGGGGCGGAAGCTTTTCGATCGCAAAGTCCACGCCGCTCTGGGGCTCGACCGGCATGGGGTGGTTCAGTCCTGAATCCGTTTTTCCCAGTCGAGGGCCGAGCGCACGATACCGTCGAGCGAGAATTCGCGCGGTTGCCAGGCAAAGCGCTCTCGGAGCTTATCGACATTGGCGACAAGCGAGGGAGGATCGCCGGCGCGGCGCGGCTGCAGGACCGTCGGGAGCTTCCTGCCGGTGATGCGCTCCATCGCGCCCACGACGTCGAGCACGCTGGCGCCGTGGCCGTAGCCGCAGTTGAAAATCTCCGGCCCACCGCCTCCGCGCAGATGCTCGAGCGCGAGGCGATGGATCGCGACCAGGTCGCTCACATGGATGTAGTCGCGGATCGCCGTGCCGTCGGGTGTCGCATAATCCGTGCCGAAAATATCGAGATGCGGCACGCGGCCGAGCGCCACCTGCGAAGCGCGCTTGATCAGATGGGTGGCGCGCGGCGTCGACTGACCGGTGCGTCCCTTCACATCGGCGCCCGCGACGTTGAAATAGCGCAGCGCCACAAAGCGGAAATCGTGCGCCGCCGCAGCATCGCGCAATATCCATTCGGTCAGGAGCTTGCTTCGTCCATACGGATTGATCGGATCGGTGGGCGTGTCCTCGCGGATCTCATTGCCGTCGCCCAATCCGTAGACCGCCGCCGTCGAGGAGAAGATGAAATGCTTCACGCCCATCTCCACACAAGCGGTGACGAGCGCGAGCGAAGCCTGTGTGTTGTTGGCATAATAGAGCAGCGGCTTTTCGATCGATTCCGGAACGACGATCGAGCCCGCAAAATGGATCACGGCATCGATGCCGTGTTCGGCGATCAGGCGCTTCACAAGCGCGGCATCGCCCACTTCGCCCTGCACGAACACCGCATCGGGCGCCACATTGGCGCGCACACCGGTCGAAAGATTGTCGAGCACGACCACGCGCTCGCCCGCATCGCCAAGCGCGTAGGCCATATGGCTTCCGATATAGCCGGCGCCGCCGGTGACGAGGACGGTCATCCGCGCTCCCGCATTATCCCTTCATCTGCGCCAGAAGCGTCTTGGCCGACTGCTTCACGTCCGGGCTGGCGTCCGAGTTGACCAGCTTCTGCAGGATGACGCGGGCATCCGCGTTCCTGTTACTCTTGGTGAGCGCGACGGCAAAGTGATACTGGACCGTCGCATCTCCCGGCGAAGCCTGGCTCGCCTGTTGAAGATATTTGAGCCCGCCAGCGATATTGCCCTTGCCGACCAAAATCCAACCAAGCGTATCAGCCACCGAACCGGACCCCGGCGCGGCGCGATAAGCGCGCTCGGCTATGGCTTGAGCGCGCGGATCCTTCTTCTGGCTATAGAGCCACGCAAGATTGTTGAGAACGACGGTATCGTTGGGCCGTTTCGTGGCGAGCCATTCGAACTGCTGGAGCGCCGCCGGATAGTTGGCTGCGGTGCCGTAGAGTTGCGCCAGACCGAACCGCGCATCGGCATCGTCGGGATGCGCCTTGGTCCAACCCTCGAGCAGCGCCGTTGCCTTCTGTGGAGTCTTTTCGGCTACATAATATTTCGAAAGCAGCATTGTCACCGGGGCACTTTGGGTCTTGGCCTGCGTTGCCTGGAGCAGCGCGATCGCGTCGGCACGTTTGCCATGGCGGTCCATGGCCCCGGCGAGCAGCAGTACCGGGACTGGCGCCTGCGGCGTATTGCTGGAGAACGTCTGGCCCACCCTCAACGCAGCATCCTTGCCTTTGACGAGATACGTCATCTCGATCAGGCCACGCTGGTAGATGAGCGACTGAGGAGCCAGCGTGTGGGCATGATTGATGGCGTCGAGCGCGCCGGGCAGGTTCTTCGCGGACGCCAGAGCGGTCGCATAGTTGTTCCAGATCTCGGCGGACTGCGGAAACGCGGTCGTCGCACTCGCATAGACGGCCAGACTCGATTTCGTGTCGCCGGATTCGGAGTAGACCCGGCCCAGCGTATCGCTGACCGCCCCATTGCTGGCGAACCGCGTCTGAAGCGCTTTCGCCGCGCTGATCGCCTCCGGCCATTTGTGCTGAAGCTCATAAATGCGCACAAGCTGTAGCCCGGCGCCGGCATCGCCGGCGGTCAGCACATTCGCGTCAATGAGCAGTTTCTGCGCGTTCGCGTAGTCCTTGCGGGTCGCATACATTTCCGCCAGTGCCTGCTTGGCTTTCAGGTCTTTCGGATTTTTTGCAATCCAGTCGGTGAACAGCGCGGTCGCCTGATCGGCGCGATTGGTGGACAGATAGACCTGCGCCAGACTGCGGCGCGCGGAAACCAGCCCGGGCTGCTTCGCCAGGATGCGCTTGAATACGGCTTCGGCATCCGGATATTTGCGCTGGGCCACAAGGGTGGCGCCCGCCAGTTCCTGATAAAGCACATTGTCGGGTTCGCGCTTCACCAGCTGCTGCGCGGTATTTGCCGCGTCCGCAACCTTGCCCGCGCGGAGCAACGACAGAACCAGCGACGGGCCGGCTTTCAGATCGCCCGCACCGGATTTGAACAGACCGCTCAACTGCGCAAGGCTCCCACCCGGATCGCCCGTTGCGAAATGCGCGAGGGCCTTCTGCGCCTGAACACTCGCATTGTTGGGCGCAGCCGCGCTCACCTCGTCCATCAGGGCGACGGCTTTCGCGGAATCGCCATGAGCAAGATAGGCCTGCGAGAGAAGGATCGCCGCAGCCGGATCCTGTGTGAGGCTGTGGCCTTTCTCCAGCATCGTGATGGCGCGTTCGGTATCGCCACGTTTCATGGCAAGGATACCGAGCACCTCATAGGCCGTCGGCTCGTTCTGCTGCTGCGCGATGAACTTTGTAAGATAGTCCTCGGCCTGTGCGAACTGGTTGAGCTTGAACTTGATCTCGCCGGCGAGCAGGTACGCACCCGGAAAATACGCCATGCTCGACCGAAGCTTGTCGAGCGCGTCATCCGCAGCCTGGAACTTGCCCTGCCGCGCTTTCACAACCGCATCGACATAAGCCGCCATCGGCGATCCCGGCGCGACTTTCTTGATGAAATCGAGGTCCTTGGAGGCCTGCTCGAACTGATCGCGGCTCGCCTCGAGGTTGGCGCGGTCGAGCAGCGCCTGGATGTTGAGGCGGTCGCTGGCTATGGCCTTGTCGAAATATGTGGCGGCGCCGGCGGCATCGCCGCGCGCCTGCAGAATAAGTCCCTTCAATTCCAGCGCCGAGCTGTTTTGCGGCGCAACGGCGAGAACGTGATTGATCTTCTGTTCGGCGCCAGCCATCTGCTTCTGACTGAGAAGAAGGCGGGTGGTCGTTATCTGCGCAAACACATTCGAGGGATCAAGACGTTCGGCGTCGCGCAGAGACTTGGCCGCGTCGTCGAATTCGCCGATGGCCATCTGTGCCTGTCCGCGATAGGCACGGACAACACTTTCCGCCTTGGCCGGACGGTTGCCTTCCGGGACGTTGCGCAACAGGTCGGCAAAAGCGCCCGATTCCGACATGGTCTGCGCGATCAGCGGCGCGAGCAGCTCGTCCTTGGCATGAAGCTGACGCGCCATCGTCAGCTCGGCCTGGGCGCCATTGTAGTTTCCGAGTCTCAGATAGATCTTCGCCAGATCGAGGCGCAGCGAAGGATTGTTCGGGGATTGCTCGATGTCGTTGCGAAGCTTGATTTCGGCCGCACGCAGATCGTTCACCGACTGCGCAGCGGGCGCGGAGATTTCATGTTTGGAAATATCGGCCGCAGCATGGCTCAGCGCTAGGGCGCCGACCACGGGCGCCAGCAGCAATGTCCTTCTCAAACTCATGCCTTTCGTCCCTTTTCCCGCACCGGCTGAAGATCGCGCGCGTGCTGCGCGACAATGCCGAGTTCTTCGATGAGATTGTAAAGTGTCGGTCGGCTGACGCCCAGCAGCGCCGCCGCTTTTGAAATATTCCCGTCGGCCTGCGCAAGGGCGCGATCCACGACATTGCGCTCCGCCCCCCTGCGCGCTTCCTGCAGATTGAGGGATGCAGCGCCCCCGGTGGCGACGAAATCGAGATCTGCCCCGCGTACGATGTCGCCCTCCGTCATCACGGCGGCGCGCTTCACGCGGTTTTCCAGCTCGCGGACATTGCCGCGCCAAGGATACGCCAGCATGGCTTCCACGGCGTCGCTCGAGAATCTGCGGAAGGTGCGGCCGAACTCCTTGCCGTATTTTCGCAGGAAGTGGTTCGCGAGCACGACGATGTCGCCTTCGCGCTCCCTGAGCGCCGGGACATGCAGTGAAATCTCGTTGATGCGGTAGAACAGGTCCTCGCGGAACGTACCTGCCGCAATCAGCTCCGCTAGGTTCTTGTTGGTGGCACAGAGGATGCGCACATCGATCTTGATGCGCTGGCGTCCACCGACACGCTCGATCACCTGGTCCTCGAGAAACCGCAGCAGCTTGACCTGCATGGCCATCGGGATGTCGCCGATCTCGTCGAGGAACAGCGTTCCGCCATTCGCGCTTTCGATCTTGCCGATGTTCTGGCGCACCGCACCCGTGAACGCGCCTCTTTCGTGACCAAAGAGTTCGGCCTCGAGCAACCCTTCCGGAATCGCCGCGCAGTTGATGGCGACGAACGGCTTGGCCGCCCGGCGCGACATCTGGTGGGCCGCGAGCGCGAGCAATTCCTTGCCGGTGCCGCTTTCGCCGAGGATCAAGATCGCGATATCGGTCTTTGCGAGCTTTTCGATGTCCCGCATCACTTTCTGGATTTGCGGGCTGCTGCCGACGATACCGGCAACCGACGATCCCGCCGCCAGCACCGAAAGACGGCGGTTTTCATCTTCCAGTTCGGACAGCCGCAATGCGCGCTCGACCGTGAGCTTCAGCAATTCGGGATCGACCGGCTTCTTGAGAAAGTCGTAAGCGCCGGAAGCCACCGCTTTCACGGCGTGTTCGCGATTGTCGTTTCCGGTGACCACGATGACCTTGGCCGTGGGAGAGAGATCGAGAAACTCGCTGACGGCCTTAAGGCCCTCGGTCGCCCCATCCGGATCGGGCGGAAGCCCCAGATCGGCAATCGCGATAGCGGGCCGTTCGCGGGCGAAAATGGCGACCGCCTCCGCGCGGTCGCCCGCGACATACACGTCGTAATGCGACAGCAGCCAACGATATTGGGTCCGAAGCCCCTCATCGTCTTCGAGAATCAAGACCTTTGCCTGTTGAGTGGTCATCCCAATCCGTGTGTATCAACGGCCAAACGCAGAGCGCCGCCGCGAGGTGGCTGAACGGCTGCGCGGCAACGAAATTCGAACGCAAGTGCCCCGTTGCAGAACGCTCGTTACATCCAGCGTTCCGCCCGCCGCCCGTACCAGTTCGCGCGCCTGGAACGCGCCGATACCATGGCCACTCCGTTTTGTCGTGCGCAAGGGGGCGAACAATTGTTCCCTAACGAACGCAGGGTCCATGCCGCAACCCTTGTCGTCGATGGTGATGACGGCCTCTGTCGGTGTTCCGGTCAGACAAACGGTGACAGTCGCATCCGGCCCGGAGGCTTCGACCGCGTTGGTGATGACGTGCGTCAGAACGGACTGCAGGTCCTGTTCGGAAATCGTCTCGCAGAGCGCCGGCTCGCCGCCCCTTTCTAAGATTACCGTTTTGCAATCAAGCCGCTGAACGACCCTGCCGATGACCTCATCCAGATCGAGCGGCCCTTCCTCGCGCGGTTGGCCCCCTGTTTTGAGCTTTCCCAAGAGGCCATCCAGACGCTGGATGGACGCTTCCATGGTCTTGACCATATCGGCCCGGAACTCGGGCTGGTCGCCGAACTTCTTCATGTTGGCGATCATGATGCCGAGCTGACTGGAGACGTTCTTCACGTCATGCGCGACGAAGCTGAAGCGCGTGCTGTATTCGATCAGCAAACGGCTGTCGGCAAGAGCGCGGGCGGCCAGTTCCTCTGCCAGCCAGCTCGCGCCCTGCTGTCCGATGGTCAGCAGAAGGTCGAAGCTTTCCCAATTCAGCGTGACCGGCGATCTGGGCACCGTCAGGAGAACAAATCCGAGAATTTCCTCCGACATCACCAGCGGGATGGCGAGCCAGATTTCCGGGAAATCGCCCATCCAGTCGGGGAGCGCATCGCGTCCTTGGCTTTGATCGAAAACCTGTACCGCTTTTCCGCCGTCGAACGCGTCGGCAAAAGCGCCGGCTTCGGGGACAGCCGGTGGCGAGCCGATGTTGAGATTGAAGTCTGCAGCCACACGGAAATAGCCGTCCGGTTCGCGCAGCCAGAGCACGCCGGCAGGACTGTCGACAACATCGGCGAGCGCACGGATCACCCGTACCTGAAGCGGATCGCGGTCGGCCGTCGCCGACAGCGTGGAAATGCAGCGAATCCATTCCGCGCGATAATCGTAGCGGGAGGAGAAGAAGTTCTCCGCAAGCATGCGCCACAGCCGCGAGCGCAGGCTGCTGACCGACAAGATCATCGCCAGCGCGATGATGCTGCCGGCAAAGAAGGTCAACCGGAACAATGCGCCCCAGTCGCCCGGCGCGCGGCCTACAAACCCTGCGACACCGGCTGCCACAATCAGAAAAGCGCCACCGATCGTCAGTGTCGCGGTGTGGAATACGATGCGCCGCGAGACGTGGATGTCGATGTTCCAGGATTGATTGCGCGACATCGTCACGATCAGGGGCGGAACGATCAGCATCAGCACAATGCCGCGGCCGGCGAGCAACACCGGGTCAATGCCACGCGTGATGATGGCGCCCGAAAAGACGACGAGATCGTAGAGAAACAGTCCTCCCACCGCGATGCAGAGCGGAAAGACATGCCAGCGGCGCGCCGGCAGAGTGTTGCGGAACAGGTTCTCGACCAGAAGCAATCCGCAAACCGCCGTCACGATGCGGCTGAAGATTTGTGTCGCGCGGAAATCGACCGCGCTGACGGAGGAAAAGACGAAGCGCAGATCGTTCGCGATGACGAGCAGCGCGATCAACGGGACGATGACGGTATAGAGCGCGCCGGCTTTCGTACCGTCGGCTCGCCGTGCGCTGACGAACACGAAGGCCAGCAGCACAAGCCAGGCTGCGATCCGCACACTGTCGAGCACATGGGCGATGCCGTAGCCACCCCAGGGCTGCACTGCCGCCGCGAACGCCCAAGCCGCGGTCAAAAGGCAAACGGCCAGAACGCCGAGCCCAATGCCGGTGGGCCGGTGCCGCACCACCATCAAGATCACGAGAACAAGAAACGAAAAGCAGCCGAGCCCGTAGCAGACCGTGAACGGCAGCATGGGAACTATCTAACGCCGGTCGGCCACAAAACGACTTTCACCGTCCGCGCCAGGATGATGAGGTCCAAAAGAACGCTCTGATGCTTCACGTAATAAAGGTCGAATGCGGTCTTCTGGTAGGCATCCTCGAACGAGGCGCCGTAGTGATAGCTCACCTGCGCCCACCCCGTGATGCCTGGCTTCACGGTATGCCTGGCCTTGTAGCAGGGGATCACATCCGCAAGCTGCTCGACGAAATAGGGCCTTTCCGGACGTGGTCCGATGAAGCTCATGTCGCCGCGAAGGGTGTTGAAGAACTGCGGCAGCTCGTCGA
>Ga0207694_10000124_pt1 | contig 81774 bp, 102 predicted proteins | sample KBSC34metaG_FD_184353 | JGI IMG/M metagenome (GOLD analysis project Ga0207694, IMG submission 184353) | Corn rhizosphere microbial communities from Kellogg Biological Station, Michigan, USA - KBS C3-4 metaG (SPAdes) (version 2) | ecosystem: Host-associated > Plants > Roots > Rhizosphere > Soil... | reverse complement strand
GTTCGATTACTCGCATGAGCTTCTCCCCGATGATGTGACGAGGCTCAACGCACTACGTGACTCGTTGATAACCGAGGCGCGGCGGTTTAGAGAGCATCCTGACGCCGGTAACTGGATAGCGGCGTTGAAGACCGAGACCGATGCGACGTTACTACTGGTTTTCGCCGACTGGCTACAAGAGAACGGGTTCGCTCTGATCGAGGCCGGCGTGCGTGCGACGGCCGCGGACATTATCGCCGCACCCCGGCCCGACAACTCGGTTCTAGCTGCTTCACCACGGGAGACGTACTCATGATCAGCACATACGGATTGGCATTGTTCGTCCTCGCGGTAGTGGTTCAAGTCACCGCCCTAGTGTACGACGCCGGGCGAGCAGTGAGGAGCGAGAAGACGATCACGGAATGGGCGACGGAGAAGCCGGTGCGGGAATGGCTCCTCATCGGCGGTACGTTGCTGGGCGTCGTCGGGCTAACGATCCACTTTCTCACGTTCGGAGGGTAACATGTTCGGTCCAACTGTGAACGGTCTATACATCAAGGCGCTAATGCTGGAGAACCGGCTACTCGACGTGGTCGGATGCCACGGGCCGGAGGTGGTCGGCTTGGGGTGCCTCATGGTAATCGTCGGGTACGGGTACACCGTGTTCGGCGTCGGGCGATACGTGGGATGGTGGTCCGAGCGGTAGTGGGGCATAGGGGTCAAAGGTATAAGGTTCATATGTGCATGGGAGGGTGGGGTATGCGGAAGATGACCAACTCGAAGGAACTTGAGATATTGGAGCGACGCAAGACCGTGTCGGAGTTGTACTTGCGCGGATGGACTCAGTGGCAGATCGGCCAGCACGTGGGGTTCGATCAGGGTACGATATGTGAAGACCTAAAGGTGATCCGGAAACTGTGGCTGGCGGAGTCGGTCACTAAGTTCGACGAGGCCAAGGCTGAAGAAATGGCCAAGATCGACCTACTGGAGTCGACGGCTTGGAACGCTTGGCTGAAGTCATGTGACCCGCTCGAATCGCGGACGGTCAGGACCGAGAAGGCACCACGCATCCCCAAGATAGTAGGCAACCCGAAAAGTCAAACCACTCGCGTCCGCATCGAGCGCGAGGGCTTGGACGCCCAGCACACGCCCCTCCACGTGATAAAGAAGAACATCGAGCGGACGCTGAAAGGGCAAACGGGCAACCCCGCCTACCTTGAAACGATCAAGTGGTGTGTCGAAATGCGCCTCCGGATACGCGGGGCGTTCGACAAGGAGAAGCAGGGCGGCGTGACCGTCTTCAACGTCAACTGGGATGCCATGGTGGAGAAACAGTACGGTGCCGAAGCCGCCGACCCGATTGAGGACAAGATCAACTCGGTGAAGATGCTCCCGCCGGCCGACCTACCGTTGATCGAGGCTCAGACCGACGCGGAGGCCGTGTACGAGGAAGCCCCCATATCGTCGCCCAAGCGTGCGAGGAAATAGCAGCACCACCTCACGCATCACAGGCCACTAGTTCCCCTCAGGAGGCTCGTATGAAGTGCTCACTACTAACCGTGTTGCTGGTTACGGCCGGGTTCGCCGCAGCAGCGCCCGTGCCGAAACCCAAGCCGATACCCGAAGACCAGTACATTGGCACTTGGAAGATCGAGGTCACCGAGAAGAACGGCAACTCGCAAACCGGCGTACTCGAACTGAGGGGCGACTACACCTACGTCGCCGTGCTCGACGAAACCGTCATCTATTCCGGTATATGGTCGTACAAGGACGACCACCTGTCGTGCGTCGGTCATATCTACTGCGATCACCGCGACGTCGGCGAGGGCGGGTTCTACGTGAAAATGTCGAGCTTCTCACGCGGCGTCGATTACGACAACAACAGGTTCGTACTGACCAAGGAGAAGTAACAGTGGCGATTAAAGGCGACGGCGGTTCAGACAAACAACTCGTAGTGTACGCGCCGGGTGAATGGGTGAACTTGGGCGACGGCGAGCGCCTGGCGCGCGTCCTAACCGTGATGATTGACGAGACCGGCCTCGACAGTTACGAAGTCGTCTGGTGGCGGGACGGCAACCGGTTCACGGCCAAGGTCGCGCCCCACGAGGTCACTTCGGTGGTGCTCTCGTCGCGGACCACGAAACGCATTACAATAGGGTTCCATGATGGTAACTAAATACAAGTCGGTTCGGTACCAGTTCGGCTGCGACCGACCCGCGCCCGCGGCCGGCGAAATGCAAGTGATCGTGAAGGGCGGCGAACCCTACGCCGTGGACTTCGTTTGTCCGTGTGGGTGTGGTAACTCGTGCTACACGCCCCTCGTGACCGACCAGCATCCGCGTGTCGAAGGCATTCACCGATGGAGCTACGCCGAGGGCGACGCCGGCCCGACCCTCGCGCCGTCGATTCGATGGACCGGCGAGTGTAAGGCACACTTCACGATCACTAACGGGGAAGCCGTGTTTCATTCGGACACGGGTAAGTAGCCATGGCCACAGCAGTACCGGTCACCGTCATCGTGTACCCGCCCGAACACATATCCATCGGCTCGGTGTTCACGGGCCCACGCGACGGCGAACCGGTAATGATCCTCTCCAACGACGATTGTAAAGAACCATACAAGATCGTCTTAACGAGAGCAGTTGCTGAACGGTTCCGCGAAGCCATCGACGAGTTCCTACGGGAGACAACATGAACGAACCATCACCTTACAGCGTGTGGAAACATCGCAAGGGCGGGCTGTACGTCGTGATCGGCGTAGCCACTTGCTCGACCAACGGTGACCGGGACGGTGTCGAGAAATCGGTCGTGTACCATTCCGTCCATTACGACAAGCTCCGCTACCGCGAACTATCCGAGTTCCTGGACGGCCGATTCACGCAGGTCACGGACGGCATATAGCATCGCGCAGACCACACCATACTCGTCTATTCCTCCCAGAGATCGCTAATGCGTGTACTGATAGCCTGTGAGTTTTCCGGGACCGTTAGAGACGCCTTCCGGAGCAGGGGTCATCTCGCTTACAGCTGCGATCTGAGGATGGGCTGGGGGAACGCCGACGCCAGGGGCTTACATTTCCGACGCGACGTGACGCCCCTGCTGGGTATGGAATGGGATCTGGTTATAGCCCATCCCCCGTGCACGTACCTCACCAATAGCGGCGTGCAGTATCTAAAGCGACCGGGCAGACGGGATAGCATGATAGAGGCTACGGAACTGTTCCTGAAGTGTCTCGCCGCGAACGCGCCGAGGGTATGCGTTGAAAACCCGTTGATGTGCGGGGCAGCCATGAACATAGTCGGCAGACCGACGCAAACCATTCAGCCCTACCAGTTCGGCCACCGCGAAAAGAAATCGACCTGTCTCTGGCTAAAGGGCCTCCCCAAACTGGAACCGACCGAGTTCGTTCCGCCGCCCTACGACGACACACTGAGGTGCTTGCCGCCCTCGCCCGAAAGGGGCCTGTTACGGTCCGTCACATTCAGCGGTATCGCCGAAGCCATGGCAGACCAGTGGGGCACGTTGTAATGGCCGACCGTAACAACTTCACCTACATTGTCGACCCGCTCCGCTTCCAGCGGATCATGTGGCCGCATATTCAGTTCTACGACCGAGAGCGTGAACTGATATACTCCGTGCAGGACAACCGCGACACGGTCTGCGTGGCCGGTAACATGCTAGGGAAGGACTTCACTGCTGCCTTCATAGCACTGTGGTTCTTCCTGACCCGCTACCCGTGCCGTGTGATAACGACGTCGGTGGACGAAATGCAGCTGAACGGCGTCCTCTGGGGGGAAATACGGAACCTGATTCAAAGCGCCCGGTTCCCGCTGGAGGCGAGCAAGGGCGGGCCACTGTTGGTTAATGATCTGGAAATCCGCCGCGTGTACACGAACGGACCGCTCAAGGGTAAACTCCATCCCAAGAGCTACCTGCGGGGCCGGGTCGCGAAGAAGGGCGAAGGCTTACTGGGTCACCATGTGCCCGAAGTGCCGGGCGAGTTCCCGCCGGTCCCACGCACGCTATTCATTGCTGACGAAGCGTCCGGCGTCGACGACGTAGGTTGGGACGCAGCGGATTCATGGGCACATCGCCGCCTCGCCATCGGCAACCCGTTCCCGTGTGAGAACTTCTTTCACCGCGCCGTCGAGGGCGGTTCGCGGGAGGACGGCACGAAGGAGAAGCCGGGCGACGTCGAGCGACCGACCGATGACCCGCGTCCGGGTAAACTACGTAAAGTGATTACGATCACTGCCGAGGATTCGCCGAACGTGAAGTACGCCCGTGCCCAGATCGCCGCCGGTATGAAGCCGACCGGTGAGGTGATCGTGCCGGGGGTTATGCCGTGGTTCGTGTACCAGGAGAGGCTGAAGACCTGGCCCCTCATCCGCCAGTCGATTGGGCTACACGCCAAGTTCTGGAAGGGGGCCGACGTCCTGCTGTATCCCCCGCACTGGACACTCAAGGCCGAAGAATGGGCCGACTGGATTGACGATCAAGTGAAGCGCGGCCTGATCCGTCGCGCCGCGGAAGGCATGGGCGTGGACCCGGCGGAAGGCGGCGACTACACGGTATGGACAATCGTCGACCGGTACGGCGTGATGAAACAGTTGTCGCATAAGACGCCCAACACTGCCGTGATCCCGTCTATGACCATAGCCATGATGAGGGAGTTCGACCTCGCGCCGGAACTGGTCTGCTTCGACCGTGGGAACGGCCTGCAGCACGCCGACGCACTCCGCGAGAAGGGCTACGGCGTCCGCACCGTGGCGTTCGGCGAACCGATAGCGACCGACCCGAAGCGGAGCAAGTCGACACTGAGTGAGCGCCTCGGCATCCGCGAGCAGCGGTACTCGTTCAAGAACCGTCGGGCACAGTTGTACGGAACCATTCGCGAACTGATCGACCCGTCGCGGCTAGAGGCTGCCGCCGCGCTCACGGCATACGAGACGATGAAGGAAAAGCGGTACAGTGAGGACGGCGTGGAACTGGACCGTGTCTCAATGGCGTACCGCGCCACGGAGATCGCCGAGAACACAGTGTCGCCGACCCTCGGAGGGACACAACTCCACGGGTTCGGCATTGGCCGTGAGTACGGCGAACTCCACCGTCAAATGTCGCCCATACCGCTGAAGATCGACGCCGAGGGCCGCACCTACATGATCCCGAAAGATAAGCCCAACCCGAACTACAAGGGGCAGACGCTCAAGTCGCTCCTCGGTCGCTCGCCCGACGAACTCGACTCGCTCGCCTTAGCGATTCATGCCATGCTCGAACGCCCGTCCAACGCAGGGTACGCCGGCGGGTTCTAACTAGGAGATTCGGATGAACGAAGAAATGATTGACGAGAAGTTGCTCCGCGTGAAGCGCGTCCGCGTCGGCGCGCGAGAAATGCTAACCATGATTCGCGATTCGCGCAACTGCTCTTGCTTGTACGTGCCTGCTGGTGGCTCGGAGATTCCCGCCGACGCCCATGTCGTGTCCGTCAACGCCAGTTGGGAAAGCTGCTCGTTCGAGTTGCTCATTTACCATCCGTCGTTCCCGGTACTGAAACCATTAGAGACGCCGCCGCTCCTCGATTCACAGTTAATATTCGAGGGCGTCCGGCTAGAACGCCGCCGCGAGACGTTCTTCACTCGTCTCGGTCTCGACTTCCCATTGCCAATCCACCACGCCCCGTTCAACTTCGATCTGAAGACGCTTCGCGCCAGTGGCCCGCCCATCGTCAAGTCCCCTTGTACTCTCGTCGACAACTTCGGGAAGCGGTACGAAGTGAAAGACATGAAGCCGGACGACATTCACTATGCCGTACTCAAGATGCGGGAGGAGGTCGAGAAGGTTCACGTAGGGCACGAGGGCGTAGTATGTAGCGAGTACCCACCTCTCGAATGGGACTTAGACAAAGCCAAGCAAATCACTATCAAAGGCTTCGCGGTCCCGCCGGACGTGCTCATGGGCGTCGAAAGGGGCGAACCAGCAGCCGAACAGGACAAACGAGTCGAAACTGTTAGCGGCGGGTCAGTTAATGGCTACGTCAACATGCCGAACCGAGAGAGCATACCAACTCCGGCACCGGTTAATTCCTCCCAGGAGACTCCGTTCCATTACGCAAAGGGCGAAGTCAATCAGACCGCCTCGGACACGCCGCCCACCACGTTACTGATCGTGGACGAACCATTCATCCGTATCGAGCGTAAGAGTTGAGCGAGAAAGGATTTAGGGAAAACGCGATAAAGCAAAATCTCGTATTATACCGTCTCGTTCAGTTTTTATCCGCCTGTGAAAAACCCGCCTATCGCCCACTACGGGCGAGGGCTGTACGGAGACGGCTACCATGGTGCCTATGTCTGAGTTCGCCCGGTCGATTTACCTCAGCAAATACTCCCACAGTATCAACACGAACATGAAGGAGGAATGGCCCGACACGGCCCGGAGAGTGGCTCACAGCGTCATGGACGGGTACGCGCCCGAGGCGACGCATAAAGTCGTCGGCTACATACAAGACCGCATGTTCATGCCCGGTGGTCGCTACCTGTACTCGTCGGGCCGACCCTACCCGCAAGTCAACAACTGCTTCCTGTTTCGCGCCGAAGACTCCCGCGAGGGCTGGGCAGACTTGATGCATAAGGTGACGTCGGCGTTAATGACCGGCGGCGGCGTCGGCTGCGTGTACTCCGGTCTGCGGCACGAGGGCGCGTACATTCGCGGCATGGGTGGCACTTCGACCGGCCCATTGTCGCTCATGCAGATGGTCAACGAAGCCGGTCGCCACATTATGCAAGGCGGGTCGCGGCGTGCGGCGATCTGGGCCGGCCTGCACTGGGCTCACCCAGACGTTTTCAAGTACGTTGGCATGAAGAATTGGGCTGAAGTGTATAAGCGGGAGAAGGCGAAGAACTTCCTGTTCCCGGCGCCAATGGACGGCACCAACATCTCCGTCGGACTGGACCGCGACTTCTTCGCCGCCATGGCCGACCCGAACTGGAGAAAGGTCTACCGTCATTGGGCCGGCGAACACGTCGTCACGCATGAATGGGCCTGTAAGGTCTACTGGCTAGTGGTCCGACAGATGTGCGAGACCGCCGAACCGGGCTTCTCGGTCGACATGATGGACCCCGACCTCCACGGCCACCTCAGTGACCTCCGAAACGCCTGTACGGAGGTCGACAGCCACGACGACTCCGACTGCTGTAACCTCGGTTCGATCAACATGGCACGGTTCTCCACGATTGAACAGTTCGCCGACGCGATACCCGACCTGGTGCTGTTCTTACTTTGCGGGACATTGTACAGCAAGATGCCGACGGACAGGATGGCTGTCGTCCGCGAGAAGAACCGCCGGATTGGACTGGGGTTAATGGGCGTGCACGAATGGCTCCTCGCGCGCGGCTACCGGTACGGCGACATGAGCGAACTGGGTAAGTGGATGACGGTGTACGAGACCCTCACGCGAAAAGCCGCCGACGACTTCGCCGACAAGTTCGGCATCGCCCGCCCGGTCGCTTGTCGGTCCATCGCGCCGACCGGGACCATCTCAATCGTCGCCGAAACCACCAGCGGCATCGAACCGATCTACGCCGTGGCCTACAAGCGCCGGTACTTACGGGACGGCAACAAGTCGGTCTACCAGTACGTGATCGACGCGACCGCAGCCAGGATCATCAACGACAAGAAGACCGACCCGGCACTCATCGAGGACGCCTACGAACTCGCAGAGGACGTCGAGCGCCGCATCAAGTTCCAGTCCGACATGCAATCCTACGTCGACCAGGGCATCGCCTCGACGATCAACATTCCGAAGTGGGGCAGCTCGGTGAACAATGAGGGCACGATTAAGTCGTTCGGTGATAAACTCCTTAAGTACCTGCCGACACTGAGGGGCATTACCGCCTACCCGGACGAATGTCGCGGCGGTCAACCCCTCAACCGTGTGAGTTGGAAGGAAGCAGTCCAGCGCATCGGCGAGGAGATCGAAGAAACCTACGAGCCGTCCGACATGGCCAAGCCCGACGACTGTAAAGCAGGCATATGTGCCTCATAGCTGACGACTAACCAAGGAGCTAGAATGAGCGACGGTAGCAACATGACGTTCCTCGAAGACCCGCCGAGTGACGTCGAACTCGCGGCGGTCCTCGAAGCCGCCAGGTACGGTCGGCTGAATGAGAAGGCAATCAACGTGTTTCGGCGGCTCGCGTTCCAGCGCGACCGCCTCTTGTCGGACGTCGCCTCTCTCAAGGAGGCCAATAAGAAACTATCTGAGGAGAAGAAGCAACTCGAACGGTACAAGGACGACAAGAAGCCGATGTTTTAATTCAACCCTAGTTGGGTCTAGCCGCCCGTACTACGATACGGGTTCGCCCACTCAACTCAAAAGGTGATATCATGGCGAAGGGCGACACGACGGACGAATCAATCGCCGACCGATTGATAGCCGGCAAGGTGCTACCGAGGTGTGTCTTCACTCACAAGGGCATGACGGTCCACGAGTACCTCGTGCCGTGGGACGGCGGGCGGTCGAAGGTGATTTGGGTCCGCGACGGGCACGTAGACAAGATGGTCGTGGGTGGAAAATACTACCCCCTATTCCAGCACGACGTCGAACCGGGTACGAGCGAGCAGGCCGCCATCGAAGCGGTCCGTGCCATGTTCGAGGCGTACTACGCCGAAGACGTCGCGGTATGGCAGTCGGTCGAAGACGCCGCGAAACGGGGCGCGGCCGGGTTAAACCCGAAGCCGATGTGATCAAGGTTAAACCCGGTTTCTGGCACGCCGTTCGTTCGTAGCGGCACGATCTCCCCTAAGCGAAAGGTAGACATGTCCGAAGGAAACGGCACGGCTAACGCGACCGGTAGTGCGTACCCGGAAATGCCGGCCGACTACTCGCCCCGGTTCGCGCCCAATTTCGAGAGCATGAACGACGCCCAGTTACGGCACCTCGTCGTCAATATTCAGTCACGCCAGGACTGGCTGATTAACGCGCTGTCCGACAAGTCGCGGAACCTGTACTCGGCGTGTCGTGTCGACGAACCGCATACCGTGACGCCGCAAAAGTACATGGAGATGTTCCAGTACAACCCGGTCGGCGGGCGGGTCGTCGAGGTACTGCCGAAGGAGTCATGGCAGGTGTGTCCGTGCGTGTACGAGAAGGAATCGGGCAAGGCGACGACGCCGTTCGAGAAGGACTGGAAGGCACTATCGAAACAGCTCCTCTCCAACGGCATCCCGTCGCACTACAATGACGACGACGCCACGGCCATATGGGAACCATTAACCCGCGCCGACATTATGAGCGGCATCGGTCAGTTTGGTCTGGTCCTCCTCGGTCTCGCCGACGGTGCCGCCGACCTCCTCCAGCCCGCCAAGCCTAGGAAGGGGCAGAAACTCAACTTCCTACAGGTGTACTCCGACTACGAATGCAAGATTAGTAAGTACGACACTGACCCGACGTCGCCCCGGTACGGGCGGCCACTGTCGTACCAGGTGACGAGTGCCGCAGCGACGCTAGAGGACAGGTTCGAGTCGACGTCCGGCGTCCTCCCGCCCAACTCTACGTCCGAGATCCACTGGACGCGCGTCATCCACGTCGCCGATATTCATCACCAGCCGTCGTCGATAGACTTCCTCGCCGTCCCACGCCAGAGGCCAGTGTGGTACCCGCTCGAAGGCCTGATGAAGCTGCTCCTCTCCAGCCCTGAGATGTACTGGAAGGGCGCGTTCGCCGGCATCGCGCTGAAAACGCAATCCCAGGCGGCAGAAATCCCCGTCGACAAGGCCGCAGTCCGTCAGATGATGTGGAAGTACGAGAACGACCTCCAGCGATGGATCGCGCTCCAGAACATGGACGCCACCTCGCTCCCGACCCAGGTGGTTGACCCGTCCCCGCAGATCGACAAGATGATCGAGACCATTTGTATCAAGATGGGCATGCCCGTCCGCATCTTCAAAGGTTCGGAGCGCGGCGAACTCGCCTCGAACCAAGACGACAAGGCATGGAACGACCGGCTGAGTGAGCGACAAGACAACTACATCACTCCCCGCATCGTCATCCCGTTCGTGGACCGCCTGATCTACCTGGGCGTCCTCTCGGAACCGGCCGACGGTTACAAGGTCGAATGGCCCGACCTCACGAGCAAGAGCGACCAAGAGAAGGCACAGGCAGCACTCACGATAACCCAAGGCCTGACCGCGTACTCGACCGGCGGCTTGCAGCAATACATCACGCCGCTCGACTACTGGACGCTCGTGCAACAGTTCGACATGGAGGAGGCGAAGTCCATCGTCGACAACGCGGACAAGGCGAACGCCCAGGCCCAGGCCGAAGAACAAGCACAAGCGGTGGTATCCCAACAAGTGGACGCCAACGGCAACCCCATCGGCCCCGACGCCTCCCAACCCAACCCATCACAACAAGGGTCGGTAGGTTCTTCCCAGGGAAGCGCGGCCGCGTCCGACGCCGCAGCTTCCGGCCAGTTGGGAGGTAAGTGAGTATGCGTAAACGTCTTATGCGGGGCGCGTCACGTTTACCGCCCGCTAAGCTCGCGATCACTTCGGCGACGGCAGCCAACCTCGACCCGACCCGCACTATCTCGCTCCGGAACGCGCTTGTGGCGTTCGCCGGTAAGCGGTACAACCTCCTAGCCGCCGAGATCAAGCAACTCGTCGTTTCAGCCGACGCATTCGGCCTGAAGCCGGCACCGAACCCGTTCACAACGAACGCATGGCAGTTCTCGTCGCTCGCCGACAAGGTGAGTGGGTTCCTCGACTGGGTGAAAACCAAGATTAAGACGCTCGTGAGTGGCCCGACCGAGAAGGCGTCTTGGCTCGATTACGTGAAGCAAGCGTACCTGAAGGGCGTCGGTAAAGCGTTCGGCGACGTCCGTGCCGCGGACAAGGCCCAAGGTAAGGAAATCGACCAGGCCAAGGACGAGTTCTTGAAACAGTCGTTCGGTCTAAAGACGCCCGTCGAAAAGGTGAATTTCCTCGTCACGCGGACGTTCACTCACCTCGACGGGATTAACGAACAGATGTCGACCGATCTGGCGCGCGTCCTCGCCGACGGGTTGACTGCCGGCAGTTCGCCCGACGAAATCGCACGCCAGATGGTGAAGCAGATCGGACTAACGAAGACCCGCGCCGACGTGATCGCCCGCACCGAGATCATCCGGGCACATGCCGAGGGTCAGTTGGACGCTTTCGACCGCATGGGCATCGAGACGGTCGGCGTCGCAGTCGAATGGACGACGGCTCACGACGGTCGCGTATGCCCTCTGTGTGCCCCGTTAGGCGGCGTCGTTCTAACGGTGGCCGAAGCACGCGGCAAGATTCCCCGTCACCCGCGCTGTCGTTGTGCCTGGGTGCCGAATCTGGGTCAGACGGGTAAAGGGACCAAGGACACGAAAGGTAAGATCGTCAGCGCGTTCATAAAGTCCGACAAGGCCGGCGGCGACGAATTCTTTGTGAACACGCCGGTGGCCGTCGCCCGCCCCGACGGGCCGCTCGTCAACCAAGCCCACGAACAATGTACCTGCCCAGTGGAGGGAATCGACCTCATGTTACGCGACTTCATGCCGACCCAAGACAATGCTAACGGTGACCGCAAGTTCGTCACCGGCCTAAACACCTTCGCGCCCGAACAGCCGTCTAACGTGCCAATCAATAACCTCCTCAGTGCGGCACTCGGCACCATCGACGCTTTCATTATCAACAATAACCCAAAGGGCTGCAACCAGTTCAGTGGGCCGGGTTGCACCTTCGCTCATCATGACCCGAAGACCTACGGCGAACTGAAGCCGGGGGACAAGTACACGGGTGCATCGGGTAAAGTGAAAGAGGTCGCGTCCGTGTCCCATACCCAAGCCGGGTTCGTCCATATCACTTTCAAGGGCGAGTCGGGCACTGCGACGATTCACGCCGGGCTACCTCTACCGAACCCCGTCCACGGGTCACCGTCTCACGCGCCGACCGCTCATCCGCCGTCCGGACCGCCCGCCGTTAGTCATCCGCCCGTGTCGCCGCCGCCGACGCCTACCCCACCGGTCCATTCGCCCCCGGTTACGTCCCCGTCCCATTCGGGCGGCACGCATGACTTGAGCTCGGCGTCCGGTCTAGTTGCTCACCTCAAGGCCAGTGGTGCTGCGTTCACCGAACTGGACCTCCATAAAATCGCCCTGCTGAACCCGAACGGCATTCAGGACGGCAAGTTCAAAGCCCCGACAATCCCAGTGGGTAAGGAGAACGCGAAGCAGCTGGAGAAGCTGGGTAAGGTACTCCCAGCGGGCACGAAGATCACCGGCAAGTACGTCACGAAGAAAGACATCACGCCGGAAGCGATTGCGGCCGTAGCGGGCCACAGTGCGGTCGTCACGTCGGTGAAGAAGGCCGCGCCGCCGCTCCCGCCGACCGCGACCGAACACAATAGCCCGGTCGGTCAGACGGCGGCGACGATGCCCAAGCCGAACCTACATGACCTCCCGTTCCCGCCGGGTTCGACGGCCACGACGCAGTCCGCCCCCAAGAACGAGCACGGTCATCACGTCCTCGGTGACGCTGCTAAACTTGCCCACGTTACCCCTGAAGCTAAGAAAGCCATTCACGCGATAGAGGCAGATTTCCATAGCATGCCGGTAGGCAATAGCAAGACCGACGACATAGCCAAGCACCTAACGAACCTGAGCCCCGACCAAATCAAGAGCGTGGCGGCGTATTTCGGTGCCAACTTAAATCTGGCCAATGATCTCAGTCACGTAACCGGCAGGCTGCAAGCGGCGTCACGCATCAATATTAAAGCGAACGGCAACAGTAACCACGCTAAGACCCATGACAACCAAGTCATACACGGGAGTAAATCGCCCTCGGAACTACCGACAATTCACAATTCGCCGACCGCTCACGTGCTCGACCCGAACGCCGGCCAGTACGACACGAAGTCAACATTGGCGTTCGAGGCACAAAACCCCCACATCAAAGCGGTACACGCGAAAGACGACGCGGTGACGGGTGAGCCGAACTCGAAGTTACCGGACCATACGCGACCGCCCGTGGCCGACGAACGGACCGCCTCCCATATCAATAATTACACCTGGGGCTACGACGGGCCAATGAACGAGTCGCTCCGGAACACCGACAAGCCGCCTAAAGGCAAGTTCGGTGGTGCGGGGAGTAAGCCGAATAAGAACGGTCCGGACATGTACAACGACTTACAGAAGCAGTTCGCTGCAGCCAAGCCGTTCGGCCCGCCCCCAATTCAGGTGAAGCGGGGCATTAGCGTGGACGAGGCGACGCTGAAGCGACTCCAAAGTGCAGCACAAGCGTCGATAGACGGTAAGACCGCCGCGACGATGCCGGGGTTCACCTCGACGTCCACTGATAAAGCATTCAACGGCAACGTCCAGTTCGTGATCCAAGCCATACACGGTCTCGACGTCCGCCCGTACTCGCACTTTCCCACCGAGACGGAGCTATTGATCAACCATAACGCCCAGTACCAAGTCACTAAGGTGGAAAAGGTCGGCGACAAGCTCCACATACATATGAACCAACTCACGGGCGGCCTGTCCCCCAAAACAGGCATCGAACTCAAGTGATACTAGTTCCCCTCAGGAGACTATACCATGGCTACCCCGAACATCCTCCCGACCGACGACCTGTTCACCGCCCAACAGAAGGCCGGCGGGAAGCTCGCACTCGCCGACATGGGCGCACCGCAAGCGGACACCGAGGGCGAGGCCAATGCGTGGATTGAAGCCATGCTTACTGGCGACCCGATACTGGCGCCCGACGAGACGGAAGTGAGTTACGAAATCACCGCCACAGGAGAAGACTATGAAGCACAAGCCTCAAGTTAATGACCACCCCGACGCGGACCTCCTGAGGGGAATTACCCTCACGAAGATGCAAGCCAAGCTCGTTCGCGTGCTGTCGGACGGCCGGCCCCACGAGTCGACCGAGCTACTGAAATGCATCGACGAACTGGCGGACAATAGTCACCTGATTAAGCACATGTTCGAGATCAGGAAGAAGCTCCGGACCATCGGCCACGAACTCTTGTCGACCCGGATAAATAGGAAGCTCCACTACCAGCACGTCGTGAATCTTATGACCCATAAGGAGGCGGTCGAATCTTAAGCGTCTTTGTTTCCCCGCACGTCTAGAAGTCAACTCTTTCACTCCACTAAGGTAACTCGCGGATAGCAACAAACTACTGCGAGTTACCGGCGTGGAATCCCTCCTGATTCTCAACGGCATACACACTGTCACTTCCGTGAAGCGGAACGGGCGTGAGTACCTCGTTGCCAACGCCACTCTCATTGTGCCCGGCGTACTGCCCGGCTCGAACGGCCCGCTGTACTACCCCGAAGACGAGGTGAAGCGCGACGTCTCACAGTGGAATGACGTCCCCATTACCGTCGGTCATCCCGTCCGTAACGGCTTTCACGTCTCCGGGCGAGACCCGGACATCGACGTAATTGGCCGCCTCCACCGTAGCACCTACGACGGTCGGCTACGTGCCGAAGCATGGTTCGACGTCGAGGCCACTAATCAAGTCGAGCCACGCATAATCGACTACCTCCGCAATAAGAAACCGTTCGGGCTGTCGACCGGACTATTCACTACCAACCAGCCAGCTCCGGCCGGCGCGAACCATAACGGCCGGTCCTACGTCGCCACGGCGCGGAACTACAAGGCCGATCACTTGGCGGTGCTCCTCGACTCGCCGGGCGCGTGCACGATCAAGGACGGCTGCGGGTTCCTCGTGAACCAGCTCCTCCCGACGTTGAACACTCCCGTCGACCCGGTGCCGTTGGAGAGCGTCACGCTCAACGAGGGCATTCACGTCGAAGTGTCGGGCGGTCCCGGCTTCATCGCCGAACTCGCCGGTCTCGTCGAGGTGCTCAATAAGGCTCACCCGTCCGGCATGCTCGACATGACCCCCGACAAGGCATGTAAGATCATGAAGGACGGCATGGTCAACGGTCATAAACTCACCAAGCGTCAAATGGGCATGTTCGGCGCGATGTGCGGAACCAAGCCCACCACGAACACCGACCAGTCCCCCGTCCCGTCCGTCACAGGAGATACCATGATTCCGCTTACCGCCGAACAACGTGCGGCGATGGTCAACCAACTCGTAACCAACTGCGGTTGCAACGTCGTCCCCGACGACGCGCCGTGGAAGGGCCGCACCCAGACCGAACTCGAAAAGCTCACCGACAACGACCTGAGGGCAATGGACTTCGCACGCCGCCAGATCGCCGCCAACGCCGGCATGACGAGCTTCGTCGACGGCTACGGCAACCAACACACCTACGACCGAACTACGAACACCTGGAAGACCACGCCCAAAATTCCTACCCCGACCCAACCGGTAGCCGTGCCCACCAATAACACTCAAACTCAACCCGCCCCGGCCCAGACGCCCGCGCCGACAGGGACGCTGTCGCCCGACCAGTGGCTGCAGCAGATGCCCGAAGCGCTCCGCCCGGTGTGGAACTCGGCGGTCCAGGTCCACCAGAACGAGAAGAACCAAGTTATCGGCCAGCTCGTCGCCAATATGGCTGCGGGCGAGCAGCGCGACAAGGCGGTTCAGTTCCTCACGGCGAAGCCGATTGAAGAACTTCAGATGATGCTCTCGCTGATGCCGACCGCTACCGGCAACCCGAACCAGCCGACTACCGTGCTCAACCCGTTCACCGCGCCGACCAACAACTTCTTCGGTGCCGCCGGAACGTACCCGACGCCAGTGATTAACGAGGCACCGCTGGAAGACGCCAAGTGGGACTTCGCGCCACAAAAGAAGTGACCCCGGCGCGGCACCGACATTAGCCGAGACTCGCCCCTGTCGCCCACAACCCTTACACGGATCATCCTATGCCCTCCATTTCGGGCCACTCCAAGATCGTCCTTCGTGGCGACAACGGCCGCGACGAAGAAGTCATCCTGTCTGGGGCATGCAAGCCCGGTCAGAACTTGAAGCGCACCACAGCCGTCCGCGTCATGGAAGTGGACACCGCAGCGGTCGGCGCGTCCGCCGCCACTGGTGGTTCGGGCGGTCCCACGGGCGGCGCACCCGACCTAATGATTGCCAAAGAACAATCCCTCACCGGTCTGGGCATCGACGACGCGCTGACGCCGGGCGAACAGATCGGCGTCTACATACCCGGCAAGGGCGACGTCGTACTGGTACTCGCCCTCCTCGGTGAAGACATCGACAAGGAAGAGGGCATCAGCTTCAATACGGCGGGCAAGGCGATTGCCGCCACGACCGGCCTGGTCGGTAAGTCCCTCGACGACACCGGCGGCGTACTCGCGGCGGACACCCTCATCCGCATGATCGTGATCTGAGCCGTCCGACCGTCCACGTTAATTCACCCCGCACCTTCGCCCCCATTTAGGAACTGCTCATGCCTGTTGACTCCCTGATGAATTTCGCCAACGGTCTGGGCGATTCCGCAGACCGGTTGATTGCGAACAACTTCGACATTGGCGTCCTGCGCCCCTGGATTGGTTCCGACGGGCGGAACTACGTCCAGCGGACGGAGTTCAACCCTAAAACCGGCAAGTTCGAGAAGCGCGTCATGGTGACGAACGCGCCGGCGACGCTGCCCCGGCTCGCATGGTACGAGTTCGACAACGCCGTGGTCAAGGCCCTCCAGAACCAGCTGAACCTGATCACTTCCATTCGCAGTCGAGGTCTGGTTTACAACATCCCGAACGCGATGGCCCACACGGTCCTCCAGTACCAAAAGCAGTACGACACGACGCCAGCGACCATCGGCATGGACCCGATTCGCCGGGGCGAGAGCGACCGCCCGACGACCGACTACGCCAACTTCCCCTTGCCCATTGCGTGGAAAGACTTCGACTTCTCTGCGCGTGAGGTGCTCGTGTCGCGGAACGGTAACATGCCGTTCGACACCACCATGGCCGAACTGGCAGGCATCAAGGTCGCGGAAGAACTCGAAGGCCTCGGCGCGGGTGCCGTCGGCCCGTTCTCGTTCGGCGGCGGCACGATCTACGGGCTGATCAACTTCCCGCAGCGTGTCACGAAGACGGACATGGTTGTCCCGGACGGCACGAACAACCAGGCGATCATCAACGCCATCCTCGCAATCCGCCAGAGCCTGTTAAACAATAAGCACCGCGGCCCGTTCGTGTTCTACGTCAACAAGCAATGGTCCCAGTGGCTCGACGCCGACTTCAACCCGAACACGAACAACAGCACGACGCTCCGGCAGCGCATCCTCGCCATCGACGACATCAAGGACATCATCACCCTCGACCTCCTGCCGAACACGCAATACAACTGCGTTCTCCAGGAGACCCAAGTTCAGTCCGTCCGCGTCGTCGTCGGCATGGAAGTGCAAACCATTCAATGGGAGTCGCTCGGTGGCATGGCCAAGCACTACAAGGTCATGGCGATGCTTCTCACGCAGCTCCGCCCCGACACTGCGGGCAACAGCGGCACAGCCCACATGCGGACGGCGTAACACACATGGGCGGCTCTGGCGGTTCCTACGACCGATACGCTGTGCCGGCGTCCCAGAGCCGCCCGCCTCATGAATCGCCCGTCCACACCTCCCACAGGAGACCGTCATGGCTTTTTGGATCAAGCTCACAGCCGGGGGACACGTCACCGGCACAGGGGTGAACGCCCGAACGTACACCAGTAGTGACCCGAATAATTCGGTGTTCGAGTCGGAAGAGAACCTGGCCGAAACGATGCCCGAACGGTGCCGGCCCGCGACCGAATCCGAGATCGCCAACGCCAAGAAGAACCTGAAGCAGCCGGCGAAGACGCTCCCGCCGAAGCCCATCGTTCAAACCGAGAAAGACATCGGGCCGAAGGGGGCAGCCCACTCCGACGAGGAAGAGACGCCCGACGAGGAAGTGACCGAGGAGGAAGCGGCACCGGCGAGTGACGGGCTGGAAGACATGACGGTGGCCGACCTCAAGAAGCTCGCCGACGCCGAAGAAATCGCCATCGACAGTCGCGCCAATAAGACCCAAATCATCGAAGCCATCCGCGCACACCGCAGTAGCACGGGCGAGGAGGGGAGCGAGTAACCTCACCGTCGCCCGGACGATCACCAGCCCAGACGGAGAGCGAGATGGACGGGGAAAACAACGGCACTCCATGGTGGGTAACTGCCCTAGTTTCGTCGGTCCTTCCGCTCGTCGGGGCAGCGGCGGTCGTATGGAGACTAGTGAGGAAGATTCGTGAACAGAACATCGTGATCGGCGCGGAGGCGTCCAGGGTCGACTTGAGCATTCGACAGGAGAAGAACCGGAGCGCGGCCACGGAAGCATGGGAGGTTGTGGACCGGCTGAATAAGGAGTTCGAGAAGCAGACCGCCAAGTTCAACGAGGTGGAGAAGAAGTGTGACGACGCCATAGCCGCCGCCGAGAGCCGCGAGCGGGACGCGGTGGTGAGGGCATCACGGTGTGAAACGGAACACTCGGCGACGCGCGCCATTCTCCGCGTGATTCTGGCCTGGGCCAAGAGCAAGAAGATGCCGATACCGGAGGGCCTGGAGGAGCAGATAAACGATCTGGTTCCCGGCGGTTCCGGTCTCCACCGTCCCATCTCGCCCCAAGCCAACGAGAGCGACCGTGACACCGACCACTAACCTGATCCTCCTCAACGTGCACCATGTTGACCCGATGATGGAGGCGGTGGATAAAATGTACCTCATGATGTGGATGTGGCTGGGGATGAAAGCCGCCCTACTCATAGTCCTCATCTACTTCGTGCTCCGCGTCCGTGCCCTAATGAACCGCATCTCGGTCCTCAGTGACAAGGTCGAGATGTCGGAAGCGAACGCCGACAATGACCGTGAGATCAGTAAGACGATCTTGGCGACCATTAAGGCATGGACCCAAGTCAACGACTCGACCAACGATACGACCCGCCGCGCGGTCGAATCGAACGCCGGCGACATTAAGACCGTCCTTGCCGCTCTTCCCGCAGTGGCGGCCGACGTGGTGGTAGCGAAGATCGAAGAAAAGGTGGCCAGCCCCGATTCGGGCATCCGTAAAATGCCGATCACGCCACCACCAACCAAGGCGGGGTAATTCCCCTCAGAGAACTTCACCCGACAACGCCATAAGGAGCTAACTCATGGCATTCCGCCTGTACTTTCTATCCACCGTACTCGGTCTCCTCGCTTCGGCGGACCAACGCGGCCCCGTCGAGAATGTGCCGGCTTCCAGCGGGTACTCGCTCCCCGCTCTCGGCGCGCCCGACGACCCCAAGCCATCCGACCCGGTCCCACTCTCCGTCACCGGCATCAAGGAAGTACAACCTTACAAGCTCCAACGCCTGACCGTGGTCGGCGTCCCGTCCGGCTACACGATACTTTGGGACGTGTACCCGTTCGAGGGGCTGGACGAAGCCGCGCAAAAGAACAAGAGCACTTACGAATTCATTATCCCACCGGGCACCTACAAGGCCCGCGTCCGTGCCTTCAAGGGCGAAGACGTCCTCCAGGGCTGGTTCGAGTTCACGGTCAAGCCCGCCGTACCAGTCACACCCGTTGACCCGGTGACCCCGCCTGCACCCAACCCGGAAACGAAGTTCGGTCTGACCCAAACCAGTCGGGCCGGCGCGAAAGGTCATAAGGCGGCGGAACTGAAGGCGCTCGCCGGTTCGATTCGCGCCTTCGCGACCGCCGTCACCGCCGGGGGCCAGCCCGACCCGTCGAACTCGACAGCCACAGCGAAACTCGTGCTCGGTAACTGGGCGGATTCCAATGCGACCGCACTATCGGGCGCGGGCGGAACGACGAGCGACTGGAAGGCATGGGCCGACGCCGTCGCCACGCAGTTCTTCGCTCAGTACAACGCAGGTAAGATCAAGACGAAACAGGACTGGGTGGACGCCTTCAACGAGATCGCGGCCGGGCTCGAATAGCGTCGGTCGCGCACCGTACTCTCGTCGAAAAAGGTCCATCCGTTCGACACCGCTAACCGGAACCAACCTCCTGGGAGAAATGCCATGGCCGTGACCGTCACTTCGATTCAACAAATCAAAGTCGTCGAGACGCTACCCAACAATACCGGGTCGGCACCCGACGCCACGCGGCAAGTCACTCACACGGGGTTCGACCAAAGCAGGACGATGAATTCCGGTTCGTCGCCGCCAGCACAGCTATGTGCCCTATTCACCGCCGCGCTAGTGAGTGGTGCCTTGACCATTGACTTCCGCAACCTGACCGGGACCAACGGCGGCGTGGTTGACGGGAACGGCATGAAGGTCCAGGAGATTCGCGTCAAGAACCTCGGTGCGAACCCCCTCACGATAGTGCCGGGCGCGTCGAACGGGCTGAACCTGTTCGGCACGTCGGTCACCATCCCCGCCGGCTGTACCACGCACTGGGCGTTCAACAATAACGGTACCACCATCGACTCGACACATAAGACAATCGACCTGTCCGGGACCGCAGCGCAAACGTCCCAAGTGACAGTGATTCTCGGCTAACCGATAACTGACTCGCCCACGGCAAACCAAGGAGCTGAACGTGGCACTAGAGACAATCGACTTCTCCGCACTCCCCGCGAAGAACCGCATCGAGGCGGCGGCGCGGGAGAGTGCGCGCGGGACGGTGATCAACTTCGGCTACCTGAACACGGACCGCCGCACCAAGGCCCAGAACGAGTTCAAGGAAGCCGCCGAGCGCATGCTCCCCAAGTTCAACATCCGGGGGAAGTACACGCTCGACGCCCGCCGCTACAACCTTTGGAAGTACATTCGGAAGGCGCTCGGCGGGAAAGACCCGGCGTTCATCTGGCAGCAGACCGGCAGCTGCGTGGGTGCCGGTGGCGGCAACATGTCGATCATCGAGCAGGGCGTCGAGATCGCCCTGAAGGGCGCGGCAATCGAGTACCGCTGGCCCTGGTGGCTGTACACTTACGGGCGGTCGCGGTTCCGTGGCGGCATTCAGGGTTCCGGCGAAGGCTCGTTCGGAACGGCATGGCAACAGGCGGCGACGGGCGACGGGTTGTTTGAGCTCGACCCGGACGGCCAACCGGACCTGCCCGACCCGAAGATTCAAGGCGGCTGGGCGGTGCTGTCTGGCAACCTAGAAATGCAGTGGTCGGACGGCGCACAGATCGCCTCCAACTGGCTGGAGTTCGGGCAGAAGCGCCTGTTCCACACCGCGTCGCCCATCCGGTCGGCAGACGACGCCATTGCGAGTCTCGCCAACGGCTACCCACTGACCTGCGCGAGTAACTTCGGGTTCGCGCCGATGACACCGCCCGTCGCGGGTAAGTCGCCGAACCAAATCCGCCTCGTGTCCCGCTGGAACGCCACATGGGGCCATCAGATGTGGATTCACGAGTTCTGGGACCACCCGGACGTGGGCCCGGTGTTCGGCTGGGGTAACAACTGGGGCCCGGACGCACACGGTGAGCCCCCGTCAGACTACCCCGCCGGCTTGTTCTACGTGACCTACGACCTCACCAATAAGATTCTCGCTAACAGTGACACAGAAGCCTACGCCTTCTCACAGCACGACGGCTTCCCGGCGCGTGAGACGCTACTCGCAGCAGTAGACTTCTCGCCCTTAAAGGCGTGACGACCGGTTCGCCCGTACCAGTTCGCCCCTACAAGGAGTTAAGCATGCGTTTCATCGTGGTTTCCGCCCTAGCAGCCGGTATCGTATTAGGTCTATTCTCCTCAGAGAGCTTCGCGGCGGAACCGCTCCGTGCCGAAGACTTTCAAGCGATCAATAAGCGCCTGACCGACCTCGAACGCCGCGTCAGTGCCCTCGAAAGCAAGTCGGTAGGCGTAACGCCCTCACCTTCACCCTTCCCGCCGACTGGACCGGTTCAGCCCCAAGTATTCAATACGACGCCGTTCCAAGTCAGCCCTTACGCCGCTAACGGGGTGTTCGCCTCGGACGGTTCGTTCGTCGGGGACTCGTCCGGCGCGTGCGCAAACGGTCAGTGTGGAACGACCGGGTTCGGCGCACGCGGTGGGCCCGTCCGCCGCCTGTTCGGACGCTGCAAGTAAGTCGCCCGTTCGCCCGTCCCATCGCGACGACGAGGGAGTCATGACTACGCGGGCCGAAGTGATCGCCGACGTGACTGCGCTCGTTAACAGTCGGTACGGCGGCGACTGGCGTAAAGCGTTCGACGCGAAAGACGCCGACGGGGACGGGCGACTGAGCCGCAAGGAGATCGTCGCGCTACTCGCCGACGCCATGGACCTCAGCTTGCTGGACCGTTGGGCTGCCGCCACCGCAATCCTCCGTGAGATGGACGCTGATAGTGACGGCTGCGTCTCTTACCGCGAGTTTGAAGCCAAGATGAAGGCGTAACACGCCGACGTCCTTAGACCTCTCCCCCGTGTCCGCCCAGCGTCCAATACAGGCGGAGCGCGACGGCTGGCGCGGGGGAGATACCGAGTGTGTGACCAGCCTGTAGAACAAGGAGCCATTACCATGGCAGACAAAATCAAGGCATCCAAGCCGTGTCATGCGAAGGAACCGATGAAGGCGATGCTACCGAACATCGAGACGGCAGGGCACGTGATCGACGAAGTGATTGCCGGTGCCGAGCGGGTGCTCCCGACGCTGGAGAGCTTCGCCGCCGGGACCAGTAACAAGTACGACGACGCGGTGGTGAGTTTCTTGAAAGACCTCATCGCCGCTCACAAGGGCTAGTAACACGGCAGGCGTTACTAGGACGCTCGCCTCGTTCCTGTGGCGGGGCGGGCGTCTCTATACGATTCGGACCGTTCGACGGGGGGGGGACTGTCGACATGGCGAGGAACACTGATGCCGCCGTCCGTGAGATACTGGCACCGGGCGGCGATTACGACTTGCGCCGCAACCCGACGCTCCGGCCCTTCATCGCGTCGGCCAGCCGCATCGTCGACCGCCTAGTGGCAAAGGCGAACGTGAGGACGGACGTCGATCACGTCGAAGCCGCTGACGCCGCGCTCGTCGAGCTTTGGCTGGCCGCACACTTGTACAAGATGAGTGACCGACAGTTCAGCAACAAGTCGACATTGGGTGCGTCGGCCAGCTATGCCGGCAAGACCGGTATGGGTCTCGACTCTACTACCTACGGCCAAGTCGCGAAAAACATGGACCCGTCCGGGCTACTGGCGACAGTGATGAAAGAGGGCGCGGAGGAACCGGGGGGATTTTGGGCCGGGACGGATCAGATCGACGGTTCCCCTATGGCCACTTAGGAGCATCGTAGCGGCACGAGCGCGAGAGCCGTAGGTTCGTGGACTCCCTACGGTGTTCGTGCCGCTACGAGCGAATACGGTGCTAGAAATGCCTCCTATCGAAGACTCGGACTTGATTCATACGGCTATCCTTTGGCGGGCCACGGGCGTAGACGCCTACGGTAAGGCAACGGTAGCCGCGCCCGTCCAGGTCGACTGCCGCTGGATGCCTAAGCGGACCGCCGGTACGGGCGACGACGGTCAGAAGATCGCGATAGACGCTCAGGTCATCGTCGACACCGACGTGCCCGTGGATTCGATCATGATGAGGGGTTGCCTCGCCGACTACAACGGTTCGGCGGCAGACAACCAGTATATGAAAGTGGCGTCGGGGCAAGAGGCGAGTGACCTGCGGGGCATGTACGTTCGCCGCCAGCTCAATCTCACGCGACAAGGCGCGGCGCTACCGGCCGTGACACCGCCATGATGAAGGTCGTGTTCGAGAACTATTCCCGCCTCCGTGCGGTGATCGACGCGAAATACAAGGAGTCGCTCAAGAACAGCTGTTCAGTGATTGTCGGTTACACAGCATCCTACGCACTAAGAGTGCACGAAGACCTGAAAGCCGTCCACCCGAACGGCCAGGCCAAGTACCTGATCGAACCGGCGCACCGCCTCCAGCCCGAAGTGAGAAAGATCATACAAGAGGCACTGAGGCGGGGCGCGACCCTCGCACAGGCGATCTACGCCGGTGCCCTCCTGATCCAGCGCGAGAGTCAGTTGATCGTACCCGTTGACAGTGGTAACTTGCGCGGGTCGGCGATCACGCAGATCGAGAGGGACGCCAGTAATGTCTCAGTTACTTGAACATTCGCCGGCGGACGTGCTCAGGTACGCGCTAGTGGCGGCGGGCCTCGGCGTAATGCCCAACACGACGGGCAGCTGGCCGGTTTCGGTCGGTACTGAACCGAACAAGCCCGACCTCGTGATAACTTGTAAGGACACTCACGGACGGGTCGGAGGCCATTACGGGACTGGCGACCGCGACGAGTTCTACGGCGTCCAGCTAGTGCTCCGCGCCAACGATAAGCCGTCACTATGGGTTAAGCTGAACCAGCTGGCGAACGCCTTCGACACCGACCGGGCCCACTTTTACCGCGTGACGGTGACTCTCGGCGCGAAGACGTACCTGCTGGAGAACGTCACGCGGCGGGACAACGGCATCCCCATGGGCCCGGAGCGAGAATCCGCGCGTGAGACCGCCGTACTAAACGTCTGGCTCACGATCACACCTACCAACTAACGAGGACGTACCATGGCCGACCCGACGCCGACACCGATGGCCGACCGCATTCCCGGCGGCAACCGGTTCAAGAACGGCTACCGCCTCTTGATCGTGTTCGCCAATAACCCGACGCTCGCGCTGTGGGAGCGGGGCGTGACGCTACCGGGCGTGGACGCCGGCGACATGATCGACATCACCACTCAGCACAACAATGTCCTCCGACAAATGGCGTTCCGTGCTCTCAAGACGATCACGGACGCCTCGTTCGAGGCCGGGTTCGACCAGAACTACATGACCCAAATGTTGGCCCAGTGCGGCGTCAACACGTCGGTCACGGTCTACATGCCGACCGGGGACGGTGTGTGCTTCCACGGTGGTCTCAAGTCCATGGCACCGCCGTCCGTGTTCGACGGCGACTTCCCCGTGGCCACGTGCACGCTCTCGATCACCAATATCGACCCGGCGGACGGGTCGGAATCCGCACCCGTATTCGTCGCACACGCCTAACGGCTCGCCGCGCCTCGTTCGCCCCGTAGTCAACCAAGGAGCTAACCTGTGTCTGACTCAGTTATTCAAGTCCCCGACGCCGAAGAACCGGACGTGTTCACCACGGAGTTCTTCGACGTCGTCAACGGCTTCGACTTCGCCGACCTCCGGCCCGCCTCCGTCCCCGTCAACAACATCCCACGTGCCCCCAACCGTAAGTTCGTCTTGAAAGAGGCGTCCACCGAGGCGGCGCGCCGCTACCGGAACGCGGCGATGAAAGCCGCCAAGATGCAAGACGCGAAAGTGGTCGGCGTCGAGGGTCTGGCCGACGCCGACCCGCTCCTCGTCTCGTTATGTCTGTTCGAGATCAACGACAAGGTCACCGTCAACGGTCAGCCCCAGCTGGTCGCGACTTCACCCCAGCTGGTCGCGTCGCTCGAACACCGCGTCACGAAGCGCCTCGCCGAATGGGTGAGGTTCCATTCCGACTTGAAGGAGGAACCGCAGACGGAAGAGGCGCTGGAAAAGGAGATCGGCAAGCTGAACGAGCGGCTGGCGAAGCTCCGCGAAGACAACAACAAGCCCCTGGGGGAAACTACTGAGGGAAAAGAGCAGCTCAATGGGGAGGTCTGTTCGACCTAGCCGCCGAATCCGGGCGGCTCCTCCACGAGCTAATGGGCTGGGACGGGCCCATGACCTACCGCCAGTACGCCGCCCTCGACACCTGGCGGGACATGAAATGGGACATGCCGGACCGGGGCGACTTCTACATGATGCGCCTCATCCAGCTCTTCATCCAGTCCAACTCGAAGAAGGGCACGCGCGTCGACCTCGACAAGCAGCGACTCGTTTTCAACCGCGGCCGGCGGCGGGACGCTAAACAGCTCAGCGACGAGGAAGTGTCACGGGCGGCACTGGAAGGGTTCGCGGCCATGTTTGGCGGCCTCGACAAGATTCGCGGACTGCCGCGCAGGTACGGCGGGACGGCACCCGACGACCCGGACGAAAACCCGTTCGCCGACGAGCCGAACGAGAACGACTAACGCGGAAGGGAGGACGCCGTGAACGAGTTCGAGCTGGAGCGCATGATTGTTCGACTGCTCGGCGACGGCTCCTCACATACCGCAATGTGGAAGGAGGCACAGCAGATCGCGGCACAGGCCACGTCCAGTATCTCGTCGTCGGTCGCGCAGGCCAGTACGAACGTTACCACCTCGCTGTCGCAAATCGGTCAAACGGTCGTCGGGCTGGGCGCGCCGCTACTGGGGTTCGCCGGCGCGGTCCAGACCGCCTTCAACGCCGTCCGTAAAGCCGCAGACATGGAGGCTGTACAGACGGAGTTCGGCGTCCTCCTTCAGTCGGCGGCGGACGGCCAAAAGCTCGTCGGTATGCTCACCAACTTTGCGGCGACGACGCCCCTTAACATGGAGGGCGTGAGCCGTGCCGCGAAGCTCCTCCTCCAGTTCGACGTCGCCGCCGGCGATCTGATCCCGACCCTCCGCATGCTCGGCGACGTTGCGGGCGGTGACCAACAGCGTATGATGAGTATGGCCCTGGCGTTCGGGCAGATGAAAGCCGCCGGGCACCTAATGGGTCAAGACCTCATGCAAATGCGGTCAGCCGGGTTTAATCCCCTCCAGGAGATCGCCCGCACCACGGGCGTGAGCGTCGCCGACCTCACGAAGAAGATGGAGAAGGGCGGCATTAGTGTCGAGGACGTCACCAAGGCGTTCGAGTCGGCGACCAAGGAAGGCGGGCGGTTCCACAATGGCATGGAGGAGGCAAGTAAGACCGTCAAGGGCCTGTTTTCGACCATGCAGGACGACATTGACGCCTCCCTCCGCGAGATCGGCAAGTCGCTCATAGATAACCTCAACCTAAAGGACATGGTTAAGCAGGTGTCGTCGTTCGCCCAACAGACCACCGAGTGGATTCAGAACCTGTCGCCCCAGTTCATGAGTGCGGCTGCGGGCGTAATAGTGATGACCGGTGCCATAGGGCTATTGACGGTCGCGTTCTTCTCGCTGTCGTCGGCCGTCGGGCTAGTGTTCGGCGGCTTCAACATATTCTTCATGGCTGCTGTGGCCGGCCTGGTCGCACTGGTCGTCGCCGGGACGAACTTCATTCAGTCCATGGGCGGGATAACCAATACGTTCGCGTACCTGAAAACGGTCGGTGTTCAGGTCATCAACGTCCTCGATCTCATCCAGTACGGGTTCGTGGAACTGGGTAAGGAGCTGAAGGATTCCGGCGTAGGAGCTTGGCAGAATTTCGTCGCCCTATTGAACGAAACGGCAGTCGCCGTGAAGGAGTTCGTGGCGACCAACGGCGATCTGGTCGCGAACATCGTCGCCGCCACGGGCGCGGTCCGCGCCGGCATCGTCGTGTGGAACCTGTTTATTGCGACGCTCGGACTGGTCGAGACGGTCATGTCTGTCCTGGGTATTCAGCAGGTAATCAGTATCGGCTTATGGTTGCTTTGGAAGGGCGTGTTATTGACCGCGTCGGTAATCACCGGCATATTCTCGGCGGCGGTGTGGGGCGCGAACGCCGCCATGTCACTGTACGATCTGGTCGTGGCGGCGGGCGCGACGGCGACGGGCGGCTGGTCGGTAGTGGCCGTGGTCGCGAAAGTGGCGGCCTGGTTATTCAACGCCGCTCTCACCGCCATGAACGTGCTCCTCGCACCGGTGACGATCATTACCGCGACGCTCGCCCTAGCAGGTCTAGCTGCGGCGTTCGTCCTGGTCGCATCGGTCGTAGGGCTAATGGCGTCGGCCGCCTACGCCGCATACGTCGCAGTGGCGGCGGTCGGTCAGCTCATATCCCACATGGACCCCACGCCGCTGGAGATAATCGGCGGCATGATTAGCGAATGGGTGGGGCTGGTAAAGGAAGTGGCGGCGGCAGCGCAGACCGACCTCCCGCTGGCCTGGAAGCTCGCCCGCGCCGGTATGGAACTGGCCGTGTCGCAAATGCAAGACCTCTGGCCGCCCCTATGGGAGTTCATCAAGAACGGGTTCCGCGTCCTGGCCGACCTCGCCGGCTCACAGTTCGAGGCGGCGTTCCTGAAGGCCAGTGGTTCGTTCCTGGCGACGATGATCAAGAACCTCGACGTGCTCGGCGTGTTCGATGACACGGTTGCGCGGCTGAAAAAGGAGAGCGCGATAGCCGGCGACATGGCCATGAAACTGAACGTGAAGATCGCCGAACTACAAATGAAGCGCCTCACCGACGACTTCGACGTGTTCGAGAGCGACCGGACCAAGAAGGCACGCCAGGCGGTCGAGGACGTGCGTCAGGAGATCAAGGACAAGCCGTTCTTCTCCGGCGGCGGCGACTTCGGCCCTGCGGAGGACTTCGGCAAGAAGACCGGCGACGCCGTCAACAAGGGCCTGGGTAAGGAACTACATAAGTTCGACGCCGCACTGTACGGTTCCGCCGAAGCGTTCGCCCGCATCGCCGAGTTCCGCGACAAGATACTCGATCAGGCACCCAAGACGCCGTTCGTGCCGCCGCCCGCCAAGCCCGTCGGCGCTGCGGTCGGCAACCAGGTCGAAGCCAACCCGATTGATTTCGGCAAGTGGAAGGTCGACATGGGGAACGACCCGGCCACCGAGATACTGAACGAGATTTTGAAAGTGCTCAAGGCGGACAGAGCCGCCGTCGTCGAGATCGACCCTGCGGACCTGGAGACGTAATGGCAGCTCACATAAAGGGCCGCAGAACCCACAGCGTGTCGCGCGGCGACGACGGGAACCGCACGTACACTGTTGTATGGCTGATCGTCACCGACTCCCCGCTCGACGGGCCGACGGTCGTCCTCAGCTGCCCGGCACTCCCGCTCCCCGGTAGCGTCTGGAACTTCGACAACGACTACGACCCGTGGGCGTACTGTCTCCCGACGGCGAAGATCACCATACACGACGAGAAAGAGGGTGACCCGAACGTCTGGTGGAAGGTCGAACAGACGTTCTCGACCAAGCCCGTCAGCCCCCAGTCCCAGCGGTGCAACGACACGACCATACAAGACCCGCTCATGGAACCGCAGAAGGTGTCGGGCGGCTTCAAAGCGAGCAAGCGCGAAGCGACCGAAGACAGATTCAACGAGGCGGTGACGACGTCCTCCCGCGAACAGATTCGCGGCCCGCACAACGAATGGGACGTGAACGCCCCCAATCTCAAGATCGAGCAGAACGTCGCCGACCTCCAGTTGTCTCTCCTGGTCGCGCTCATCGACACCGTCAACACGTACCCAATATGGGGCTGCGCGCCGCGGACCGTGAAACTGTCGAACATCAGTTGGGAGAAGAAGTATTACGGCCAGTGCTTCTTCTACTACACGCGCACGTTCGAGTTCGAGATCAACCCGGACACTTGGGACCGTGACATCCTCGACGAGGGCAGTAAGGCCCTCCGGGGCCACTGGGACAAGGACACCGGCCACTGGGTGCTCGACCCGGTATGGATTGATCCGGGCACGCTCATGCCGGTGTATCCGGACGCACTCAACCCGAACCACTTCGACCGCTACAAGGACCGCAACGGCGAGAACTGTCGCGTGATCCTCGACGGCGCGGGCAGCCCGTTCGACCCGACACTGGACCGGACACTGGACTGCCCGACGTCGCCCGACGGCGCACCGGTCAGCTGGAACGTCAGCGGGTTCACGGGCGTAAGCGACCTACCCGTTTACCAGATCACCCATACGACGGTATGTCACTGGGAGTCGGTCACGGGGGGCGTCAGCGTCGTCCTCGACTACTCGGCACCGAACTGGGTGCTCAGTCACTCCAGCTACGGCGGCACCGGCTGGACGATGGACAACGACCACTGGCACGACATGGGCCCCAACGTAATGGTGAAGAGCGACCCGAACGCATTAGGGCCGGCAGAAATCGTCATCGAGCGCGTCGAGACCCAGCCAGGCAAGATCCACGTGGAGTTCTACAACGGTTCGGACTTCACGCTCCTAAACGTACCGCTGACCTTCTAACGGAGGCGACATGACTACTCCGCACATGCCTCAAGCCGTGCCCTCGCTACCGGCCCCCGGACTGAGGACGCCCGACAAAGGCTCTCTGAGGGGAATAAAGGGCGTCGGGACGCCCCAGGTCGAACCTCACAAGGCGCGGACCGCCGTCACCGGGCAGATATACCTTCAGCGTGCGTCGGCACATGATCCGAAAGTCGTCAACGAACGGTTCATGAGGCTCCATGCCGAAAATTCACCGCCCGACGAGATGGAAGTCACGCTCGACACGTGGTGGACCGGGTTCGACCTCTCACGAGTGCCCCGGCCCGGCCTGATCGTGATCGTCAACACCGGGACACCGCCGGCGACGAAACCGCCCGACCGAGCGTCGGAGTACGACTGGCCGGCGAACTCGGTCGAGATAGGTCTAGCGGTGGACGACACGACCCTCTACGGCTTCGGCGTCGTCCCACCCGGCGAATCGGCTCGCCTCACTCCTTTCCTCCAGGGAGAGGCTTCCCGGCTCCGGATTCGCGCCCGGAGCGGTTCGGTTCCCGTAATGATCGTTCTCTTTCCGGTTTAGTACAGTTTCTAGCACCGGAAATGCCCGGATTAGCGACTTTAGCGGTTAAACGTCTCTTTACACGGTTACGAACGAAAATGCCGTAGAAGCGAAATATGGCCAGTCTAATAACACTGTCGAAGTCGGACGTCGAAGTGCTCCGCGAACTAATCGCGTGGTATCGGGACGGTGGCGCGCCGACCGTGAACCGCGACGTGCGCGACCTCGACATCCTCGACCAGCCGGCCCCCGGCACCTATATTGCTCGCGTCCCGTCCGGCGGTCTCGCGGCGATGACCGGCGTAGTTCCGGGCGTCGCGTCGTGCCCGCTCTACCGGCTCCTCCCCGATACCGGTTCGGGCGCGGAACTAGAGGCGGTGTCGGGGAGCGAACAGACCGTCTACAACGCCACCAACGTCGCGTTCGCTGAGGACGACTGGATCGAGATTCACCGCGAACGGTTCGGTGCCTGGTTCGCTACCCCGGTCAGCTTCTCCAGCGGCCTGACGTCCCCGCTCACCACTAAGGGTGACGTATGGGTCTACTCGACCCTCAACACACGCTTACCCGTAGGCTCTAACGGTCAGGTTATCACAGCCGATTCGACGAACACCCTCGGTATGAAATGGGCCACGCCGACCACGTTCACCTCCCCGCTGTCAGCAAAGGGCGACATCTATATTCGGACGTCTACTATCGACTTTCGCCTGCCCGTAGGTACGAATGGGCAGATAATAACAGCAGACTCGACTCAATCTACTGGGCTGAAGTGGGTCGACAAGACGTACCCGGTAGCAAGCATAAATTCCACCTCACTGACGGTTGATACTTCAACCGGATTATTCATCACTAACCCGTCTGGGAGCGTGGCGCAAATCAACCTAACGGCAGCTAGCCGGACCGCTCCGGGCGTGCTAACTGCGATTTCGTCCGGTTTGGCTACGGCACAGTACATCGCCGCGCTTAAGGTGATACACGACCGGAACAACGACGGCGGTTGGTATTATACCCGTGCAGTAACGCCCAGTATATCCGATAACTCTATCGGGATGACTATCACGAACTTTTTGCGCCCGTTTGGGTCAGGGATAACCGATTGTCACGGTATCACAGCCTGGAATCCGGGCGGCACGAACAGCCTATCGCTGAACTTCGACATCGCCAACAACCGGGTCATACTCACGAAAGCTGCCAACACGACGGCACCCAAGTTCAGCATCTACCCTGGGGGCACTACTGACCCCGTTGACGGATTCACTGGAACTTGTACCGTTGTAGTTGGCGGAGTTAATAAAACTATGACGGTAACCGGTGGGCTAGTGACAGATATTTCCTAACCATCAAGGAGTCGATAATGGGCAACGCAACGCAGTTCACGAAGTACCCGCTGAACCTGGGTAAGGCGAAGTTCAACTATTCGAGCGACGCACTCAAGGTCGCACTGTCGAACACGCTCCCGACCGCGACCACCAACGAGCTACTGACCGACATCACGCAAATCACCGCCGCCAACGGGTACGCGAGCGGCGGGAACGCGGTCCCGAACGTGTCATGGACCCAGCACGCGGCGTACTCGGTGACCGACCTCATGGTGGACGCCGCCGACAATAAGAAAGTCACCTCGGTCACTCACACGTTCGCCGGCTACGAGGTCGGCACGTACCTGACCGTCACCGCCGGTTCCGGTTGGCGGGTCGGCACGTACCTAATCACTGCCGTGTCGGGCGGTGCGGCGTCGCTCGACAGTTCCCCGGCTGCGACGAGCACCACGGGCGGGTCGGCGTCACATAAGGCGGCTTGCGAACTCGCCGGCGACGCCGTGGTGTTTACCGCATCGGGCGGTTCCATCGGCCCGTTCCAGTACTCGGTCGTGTACGACTCAACCACGGGCTACTTGATCGCCTACTGGGACTACGGCACGCCGGTAACGGTCACCGACGGTAACACGTTCACCGTCAAGCCGAGCGGACTGGCGACCGCCGGGACGATTCTCAACAGCTAACGTTCGGGGCCGATTGCCCGCCCTCGCCCGCATAAGGAGCACACATGGGACCACTCTACCGTGACCGCGTCCGGGACACGACAACGTCGACCTCGACGGGCACTATCACCCTCGCTAACACCGCCCCGACAGGGTTCCAGACGTTCGGCGCGGCGGTCGCGGACGGCGACACCGTGTTCTACTCAATCACTCACAGAACGGCTAACGAATGGGAGACCGGCATCGGGACATACACGGCCAGCGGCACGACACTGGCCCGCAACCAGGTGACGGGGTCCAGCAACGGCGGCGCACTCGTCAGTTTCTCCAGCGGCACTAAGGACGTCTTCATTGGCGTGAGTGCAGAGCAGTTCGACTGGACTCATAAGATCGTCCCGCCCGACCCGACCGCCTGGTCATGGGTGAACCAGGACGGCGCGTCGGTCGCCACGGTCAAGGGCGGAATCGTCATTACCAAGACGTCGGGTAGTGGGTTCACGCCGTCCTACCGGGTGAAGGCGATACCCAGTCAGCCCTATAAGATTGACGTCCTACTCCAGCTGTCGGCGGTCACCGACACGTTCTTCGCCGGCGTGTGCTGGCGCAACAGTTCGAGCGGCAAGCTGGTACTAGGCATGGTTCAAGTGAGTGCCGGGCTGCATTACATTTCCATTGCCAAGTTCGACGACGCGACGTCCCAGAACGCGAGCTACCGGTTCACGACCAACGGGGCGTTCTCGCCGGGCGCACTCGTGGGGATGAGAATGGAAGACGACGGCACGAACCGCGTCTTCAGTATCCTCGGCGGAGCGTCGTCGCCGGGCAAGTTCTATTCGGTGGGCCGGACCGATTTCATAACGCCCGACCAGGTGGGCTGGTACATAGGGCCGCGTGACGGGACGTTCACCGACATAGTGGGTGCCGTGAAACTCGTTTCCTGGGACGAAAGGGGACAATAATGGCGACGGCGTACAAGCGTGCCGACGGCACAATCGGGTTCCGGGTGAACGCACTGGAGGCGTTCTTCTTCCCACTCCCGTCCGACGTCGTCGACTCGGTCAACTTCGACGAGACGACGAACGCGGCGGTCGTCGCCGACATACGAGCGAACCCGACGCCCTACGCACTGGTGACGGGCGTACTGAAGAAGAACGGCGCGAACGTCGTACTGGCTGCGGACGGCGACCGCGCCGCCCTCCTCAATAGCGCCGCAACTGCGGTGTCCAATAACAACACGTTCCTGGGGGTCGCGTCGCCGACGAACGCCCAGGTGCTCGCCCAAGTTAAAGCACTGACTCAACAGAACAACCAGATCATAAGGCGTCTGGTTCAGCTGACCCAATAAAGTCGCCCCCAACCGAGGTCCGATCATGACGTTCCGCTCCGCGTGCTTCTACTCGACCGACAACGGCTTAACGGTCCGCCGCAAAGCCAACGCCGCAGAGGAACAATCGTTCCCCCTGCCGGCGCCACCGGTCCTCACCAACCTCCTCCGGCTCGACGAGAACCAGCCAAACAACCAAGCCCTACTGACCCTCTGGCAGTCGAACTCACAGCAATTCACTATGAGCGGGGGCGCACTCCTAGTGAACGGTCAGCCGGCAGATATTGACCCGCCCGGACTAGTGTTCACGGCACTCCAGAACCTGAATAACCTCGTGGCGAAAGCGGCAACCAACGACCCGTGGACCCAGCAGGAGGTAGCCCAAATCGTCGGGATAGAAGCCTTTCTCATCGGTAACATTGTTGCTTACAAGTAACCCTGCGGCTTGGCCCCTCGTCGAGACGTCCGGCCTCGCCGACTTCGTGCGGGGCTTCCCGCGAGAGGGTGACCCGCCCGTCGGCGCGTTCGGTGCCGTCGCGTTCGGGGAATCAAGGTGACGTATGTTCGGTGACTCGTGTTTCGGTGAACTGGCGTTCGCGGAAGCCTCCCCACTCGGCGGCGGTGGGGGCGGCGTCGACACGCCGTTCTCAGCCGACGTCGTTTCCGCGCCCGGCGTAGCTAGTGCCGCCGTCAGTTTCACGATCTCCGAGACTATCAACGGACTAGGTACGACAACGGCGTCCGCCGCCTCTTCAGCCCAAGGCACGGCACTCGGTTCGTCGGTCGCGGTGTCGCCCGTCCCGTTCGCCGCCTCCGCGTCGTTCGCCTCGACAGATTCGCTTAGTGCGGTAGTCACACAGCCGTCATGGGTCACGCGCCCGACGGCGGACTGGGGCGAGACGGCGGAGGTAACGAGCGTCACGGTGTTCGTGCCCGACGCCGTGCTACTGGCGAACGTCAGCTTCACGATTGACGCCTCGCCCGTGTCGCTCTCCGTCTCGGTCCTGGCGGCCCAGTTCGACAGAGGGCTAGTCGCGTCGGGCACGGCGGTACTAACACCTGCAGCGTTCGCAGTAACGGACGACTTGAGTTTAAGAGCCATACCGACCGGCACCGGCGTCTCGGTCCCCGGCACGGCGAACGACCGGAGTTACGGCGTCTCGGTCGTCAGTGTCACCGCCCCGTCGGTCCGCGTAGCTAGTTTCTCCCAGGAGATCGTCGCACTGCCGACGTCGGTGTCTCTGTTCGTGTTCCCCGCGACTCTAGAGGCCAGCGGGCAGACGATACCCGTGCCGCCGATCAGACCGCTCGTAATTGACTTCACCTTCGTCCACTCGCTGACGATCAGTTACGCCCACTTGCGAGCTTTGGAGGTAACCGACTAATGTGTGGCGACCAGCCCAATCTCAGCTTCGGGCGGTTTAACATCGGCAACGTCGACCGCCTTGAGGTAACGGCCAAAAAGGACGGCGCGGCATGGAACCTCACCGGCGGTTCGGTGTCGCTGACCTTCCTCAGTCCGTCGGGTCAGACGTTCTCGCGCGACTGCGTGGCCGGCGTCGCCGCGAGCGGGCTGTTCTACTACGACACCCTCACGACCGACTTCACGGAGGTCGGCTTGTGGATGGTGGCTGTCACCGCGACCGACGGGTCAATCGTTAAGACGTACCCGTATGATATCACCATGGAGTTAGTGTCTCAACCCGGATAGGAGTGAACATGCCGCCGCGCGTAACGAACGAGACTCACGTCATCGTCCCCGACCCGCCGAAGCTCGCTCTCACGCCGACGCGCCCGAACGCGGTCGTGACGGTGGCGGCGGGCGACGAGGCGTGTCGGTGCCTCCGAGCCGGGGCCAAACATATGTCGGCTTACGCTCGCCGCGTCGGTGCGGACTTCGTGATATGCGACTGGCCCGGTCACCCGCGATGGCCCATGTCGAGCAAGTACGTAATCCCGCGAGTGCTCGACCATTACGAGCGGATAGTGTACCTCGACGCCGACGTGCTAGTGAGGAAGACGTGCCCGGACCTGTTTAGCATGGTCCCGCCGCGAATGTTCGGTGCCGTCGACGAACTCGGTCAGCACCGCGCGAAGCGGGACCATCGCGAGATCGAGTACGAATGTTTCCGCCGGGCACACGGGTACTCGACCGGGCCGGCCGAATGGTACTTCAACGCCGGGGTAATGGTGATTCCGAAGCGGTACGCTTGGGTGGTCGAACGGCCGCGCGGCGCGTTCCCGATGGGCCACTGTAGTGAACAGGACCGCACGAACGCCATGGCCCTCGACAACAAGATTGAGATGTGTTTCTTACCTCAGATGTGTAACTGGCAAAGTTGGTATGACTCCGACTTCCGCCTCGCCCCGACCGACGCCGTTCTCCACTGGAGCAGTTCGGAACCGGACCGGCGTGCGCGACGGGTCGCGTCAATGGAAATGTACGCCGCGAAGTTTCCAGTGGATTGAGGCGTAAGCAGCCGGCGGGCGACGGGGGGCTTTTGTTAGCTCCTTGGGCCTCCCCAGTCCCCGCCGGCTGTGGTTCAAATAATCTCCGCAGACCAGTCCTTATCCCACCATTCCGTCCCCCACTCGACGGTCGGCCAGCCGTGCATCAGCATAACCTCTAGGGCGGTCTTAGCTGACTTGCACATCGCCACGTGACTAGTGTTATTCCGCTCCGTAACCGAGTAATGAGGCCAGTCGAACCCGTCCGCTATGTAGGGGTCAGTCCTCTCCACCGGGAACGTCGTTAAGGGCGGGATGCTTACCCGCTGACCTTCCAGCGTCCAGTTCCGCTCCCCGTTACTATCAATGCCCGAATCGACTAGGCGCGGGGGATGGAGTAGATTCACCCTTTGAATCGGTAAGCACCGGAGGACGCGCCGGAAGCACCTCACCCAGTCTCCCCAAGTCATAGTCAGCTCGTTTACCATCCCATCTTTCCAGCCCAGTAGTACGCTCCTCGGCGATAGCGACACGTTGTGGGCGGTACGAACAGCAGTAGGCCAAGCGTCGCCGATTAAATGCCGGTGAGTGCTCAGGACTACCCCCCCAGTATGATGAAACGAGACCGGTTCCCTCGTCTTCGCGACTCCTACCCCGCTACCGGCTATGAACGGTTCCAGTTCGTAGTATTTCTTACCGACCGCACTCACTACGTAGTGCCCCCAGTCTCCGACCCCCTCGAAGGCTTTGTTGATTTGCTCCTTCAGTTTTAACCGCACCTTTACCAGTTCACCTACCTCCTCAATGCCGTAATGTTCGGCACTAATGTTTTCCAAAGACACCAGGTAGGTCTTCGGTCCGTTGTTACCATTGTACCAGCGGTTCGGCACCTGGACGTGAACGGGCATCCGAGACAACGCGACGCTACTTTCAATACAGATCGCTTCCGCCTCCCGCCCGCCGCGCTTCAGTGACTCGGCATAGGCGAGTTTCAGATCATCGTTATTCGGCTGGGCTATGACGCGCTGAAGGCACGCGCCCATTAGGTACTCGACGCCGTTCTCGCCTTCGGCGTGTTCCTCCAGCCAGTCGGCGAACGACAGTCGGAGCGTCGTGTTACACGGTTCGGCGTCGACAGATTTCCACCACTCAGTTAAAGGGTCGGTCCATGCTTCGGCTCGCTCGTCGGACATTTCTAACCCCACTTTCTAGCACGTATAGGCACGAGGACGGCACTTTCGCGGCTCGGTACGGCGGTTACCCGTCTAAACCGGAAAGTGCCGGGTAAGAGACACTAAACGCTCAAAACGGGTTCGCCGGGAGTTCGGGTTTCAAGGCGGGTTCCCGTTCCGTCTTACGCCGCCTCCAGTACGTCTCTTCCGACCCGTCATCCAGTACCGTGTGCCCGCCCTTATGGTCTCGGTTCAGTTCCCAGCCCTGTTGAACTGGGTCCGGTAACAGGGGTTTATAGTTCGCTACGCCTTTGGGACTATACGACTCGGTCATGTACTCGTAGTCGGGATGGTTGAATAAACCATGAAGTGCCTCGTCGCTGATCTCGGTTTTGGGCGGTTCGTTGTCCGGCGTCCGTGCCGCGAGTTGTTCGTACTTCGCTTTACTCGGAGCACCAGAGACGGGCTTGTATCCCGCCCAGTTGACTGGGAAGACGTTTACCACCAAGTCGTCGTTAGCCGACAGAACCACACAGGGGTTTAGTTGGATGGATAAGTACGTTCCATTCTCGCCCTCGTACAACCAGCCCACGCCCACTTGACCTTTCTTCCCGGTGGACTTAACTATCGCGGTCACCTCATGTGTCGGTGCCGAACCGGGCGGTGCGACGTTTTGCTTCTTGTCGCGGTTCGCGGGGTAGTTGTTCTTACTCCAAGGCTTCTTCGGCGCACTCATTTCGGTCTCCTAGTAGGTCTGGAAAAGCCCCGGCGACTAACCGGGGCGGAAGGAACTCAGTACGACATCACCTGACCGTCTTCACTAAACTCCATGAACTCGCCACTCGTAAATTGCCGACTTTAGGTCTTCAAGAGACATAAATCAACTCCTTTATGGCACGGGTCATAGCCACGTAGGTGAGGTTCTTTTCCTGTTTGCCTTGCCATGCGCTCTTGGCGAACGGGCTGGGGCACTCGGCACCTTTGGGGCGGAGGAAGAAGACCCGTTCCGCCTCTAGTCCTTTTGCCTTATGAATACTGGAAAGGCGGATACCCTCCCCGGCGATATCGGTGAACACGCTCTCGATCTTACGGATCACGGCCGGTATCCCGTCGGCATTCTCCGTGAAACACATTAGGCAATCGAACTTGTCCTGGATACCGGCCAGCCGGCTCTCGCTCGGATTCCGCCGGGCGTTCTCCTTCAGTAGCTCGTTCTTTCGCCAGTTGTCTAGCTTGTTAACGAGTTCGGGGAGATCCACGGCGTTCATCTTCGTGAGGGTGGAGATTAGACCCTGACCGACGTTCTTCCCCTGGATAACCGCCTTCCGCCCCTCCTTAATGAACTTGAAACACTGGTTGACGAGTGGGGCGTTGAGCCGACACAGCACCATGTCGCCGTAATTGACGTTGCCGTGGTACGTCTCTTGAGCTTTCGCCGACATACCACTGTAGCCGTCCGGCGGGGCGTACCGCGCGTTCCGTACAATACCGTCCGGGTTGTCCTTCCACGCTTGAAAATCGGGAACGATCTTATTGGCTTCGGCGACGATCTTCTTACCGCATCGGCGCGTCACCGTCAGTGGTAGTTCCTTCACGCCCTCCGCAGTCTCACCGAGCAAAGCCGTCATTCGCGGCAGGCTCTCGGAGTCGGCACCCGCAAAGCCGTAGATGGCTTGACAGTCGTCACCGACCAGTATCAGTCGCTTCCCGGCGCGGCGGGCGAACGCCTGCTGACATTTATTCAAGTCCTGAGCCTCGTCAACCATGAGGAGATCGTACCGGAACAAGGGCAAGTTAAGAGCGACGGGCAACCACATCATGTCGTCGAAGTCGATGCAGCCGTCACGCTGGACGTCGAGGCACCGTTCGATCACCTTGGGAACGAGGTCGAAAATCTCGCCGGAGTAGTCCCGCGAGTCGTCGCGCAGTTCGACGTCGTAGTGAGAGGCGAGGGTGTCGAGGGCGTCGGCGGCGTTCGCCTTCAGGTCGATCAAGTTGGACTTCACGAGACTCGTCAGCATCTGAGTGGCCGACATGACGACGGGCTTATCTTTGCGGACGTCTTTCGGCTCGCGGCCCAGTATCTCGCCGATAATGTCGCTGACGCGGTGCTCGTGGACCTCGTTCCCCTTCATGAGATTGAATCGCTTGAGACATGCCTTGAATCCCATGCCGTGCATCGTCGAGGCGTCACATTCGGTCGGCACGCGCTTCTTCAGTTCGGTCGCGATTGACTTGTTGAAGGCGACGAACGCCATGAACCGAGGCTTACCGCCTGCCGCCATTTCCTCCCAGACGAGGGCTTGCTGATCCATTGGCTCGATAATCACCGGTCCGTTATCGGTAATCAATTCGCGTGGGTTCCCGCCGACGATGCCCTTCACGCCCTGAACTAGCGTCGTCGTCTTCCCGGTTCCGGCACGTGCCTTCACCACCAGGTTACTCACACCTGTGGCCAAACCGGATACGTGCACCATCGGCACGCCGCCGCCCTTGTTCTCTGGGAGAGATACGAGGGGGACCGGCTTGTCGAGTGCCTTGGTGCCGAGCTTGGCCTTGAGACGGTCCATGTAGCTTTGGGCTTTAGCCGTCGCCTTGACGAGCGGGCTGGGTTCGTCGTCGCCCGGTGACACGTAGTTACGATTAATCATAAACTCAGGCGTCGGGCCGCTCGTTATTACCGGCGGGTCGAAGTTTACCTTGTTGGCCGTCTCGATGCGCCCGACGCATTCCTCCACCGTCTCGTCGGCACACTTCACCTTCTCCACCTTCTGGTCTGCATGGAGATCGTCCGTCCAGTGACGCGGGCGGTCTTCGGGGTCAGGCACGACCACCTTAGCTTGTTCCGGAGTGAGCTTGATCTTCGGCGTAGTGCGTAACTCGAAGTAGTTCGCCGCGAGACGCTTCACCTTGCCCGCCAGTTCCAGTTCCATGAGCGGGCCGATGATCTTGAGTGAATCCACTCCGAGGTCGGCGGCCAGTTCGTTCGTCGACCGCTTCCCCGGCGCGAGTGCCTTCAGTAGCCGCTCCTTAATGTCGGCTTCGACCGTCTCCTTCACTGTCGGCGGCTTGACCGGAACCGGTACGGGCACCACCGGCATCATTACGGTCTTTCCCTCAGGAGACGGCGCGGAGAGGGCGACTTTCACCGTTCCCGGTTTCGGCGGCGTCTTCGGTGCGACCGCCGGCGTGGCGACGACAGCGGGCGGGTTCGCCTTCACGACCGCCGGCCTCACGAAGGCACGAACCACTGTCGGGCCATTGAATAACTTGATCACTTCGCCCGACACCGATTCGACCTTGAATACTTGAGCGTCGTCGCGGACGGTGACGAGATCGCCGGGCTTGATTACCCGCACTTCCTCGATGAAAATATTGGCGTTGATTAGCGTCGAGCGGACGCCGGTCCGCACGTTCCTCACGTCGTACAAATTGAGCGTCTCGGCGGCGTTCTTCCGCACCCGCTCGACCTCGACGACACTGGGGACACCACTGACCTTGATTCGGTAGTGCGCTCCGACCCGAACGTCTGCGTGTTTCATGTTTGGCTCCTTGAAGCGGCTTTGACCCGTACCATACGGGATTCACGGCCACTCGCGGCGCGCCCGGCGCGGGCCCAGGCGCATCACGAGAGGTCGCTACTCGGAAAATGTTTCTATGAACTGGTCGACGTCGATGAAGAGTTCGATTTCCATGGTGAAGCCGACAATGTCTTCGGCGTCTATCCCCTCCCCCTCGAAAGTCACCAAGTCTTCGTCCTCATCCATGCCGGTCACTTGGGGAGTAGAGGACATGTTAAAGTGGTCCATGACGGTGGGTTCGTAGTCGTCGCTCCAACTGATCGGAGCTAACAGCGTAACCGGCGTGTCCGCAGGCAGGTTCTTCGTCTTCTCGACCAGCTTCCTCAGAACTTCAAGAGTCATGGCTTGCTCCCTGTAATGGTTGGGCGACGTAGACCATTATATAGGGTTATCGGGGCGGCGTCTAGCCCTTTTTGGGCTTCCCCTTCGCTTTCGGCTTCCGGACGCGCTTCCTCAGCTTTTCCCGGTCGTAGCTCGCCTCGGTCGGCAACTTCGCCTCGCATTCGAGGAGGAAGGTATTGAGCCACTGAACCACCTGGTCGCGTGCCTCCTGTGACTTGTTCGGGTTCTTCAGTTCGTTCGCGTACCGCTGGGCGTCTCGCGCCCGCTCCTTCGACGCACGGATTGGGATGGCGTGCTCAGGATGAGTTTCCGGTAGCGGTTCGGTCGCGGGCGTAGTGACGTGTGACTGCTCGGCTACGGGGATACCGGCCGGCGTGTCGTTGGTTTTCGGTTCGGTCTCACTCACGTTCGGTCTCCTGTTAAGAAATGGGTAGACCCCCCCCCGTTTAAGGGGGGGCCGATAGGCGACTCGTTAAAGTCTACTTCTTCTTGGCCACTTTCGGTTTCGCAGCAGGCTTCTTACCGTTGGGTTTAACCTCGGTAGGCTTAGCTGCCGGCGGCTTAGCACCGGGCGTCGGTTTCGGCTTCACCGTCTTGGGCTGTTCTTTCGACGGTCCGGCGGGCGTCGAAACCTTACGCTGTTCGAGAATCTTCTTGTCTTCGTCCGACATCTCGAACGTCGCTTTGACCGGGGCTTTTCCGACGGGCTTGGATGCCGCCACCGTCGCCTTCACCGCAGGCGGGACCAAGGGCGGTGGGCTGATCGTCGCCGCTGGCTTCGGCCCGGTCTTCTTCGGCGGTTCGGGCGGCGCACTGGCGTCCCGCTCGTCGTAAACAAGCCCTTGCGCCTCCATTTCTTCACGCTTGATCTTCTCCGCGATCTGGTCGGGAGACATTGTCGATTCATCATCGTCGGCGTCGGTGACTGTCGTGCCGGTTCCTTCCGGCCCCAGATCGACGCCACCGACCGTCGGCCACTCGTCGAGAATCTTGTTTGACTCGTTATTGGGGTCTTCGCGGTACTGGCATACCAGGCGCGGGTCGTCCTTCTTGAACTTTTGGCCTTGGAGGTAGAGCAGCCACGCCTTCGCCAGGACCGAGATGTACTCGTCCACTCCGCCAGTGCCGAAGTCGTGGTAACCGGGAATCGAATTGAAGGCGTCAACCACCGGGGCGAACTCCGGGTCACCGGCGGCGAGCAGCACCCAGAAGTCCTGTGCGTCGTCCCAGGCGTCGAAGTTGAGGTTAGCCTCGCGGAGTTCCGCGTCTGCCTTGTACGCCTTAAGATCACTCCGGCACGCCGCCATGAGGTACATCATTCCGGCGGCAGCACCTAGCGGCTTGAAGAACTTGGCTAGGGTCTTCTTGCCGGCGTTCTCGATGAAGATGTGCCCAATGGCTTCCTCCAGTCGGCGGTGACGGAGGAAGAACTCCATCGACTCGGAGTTGCTCCGATACATCTTTAGGTTCCAGGCGTTCTCCTTGGCTCGCGTCCGCTCCCAAAGCATCATCACCGCAGCAGCCGTCATCCCAGCCATCTTCTCGCGGTCGGCGGTACTGATCGCGTTCCCCCGCGAATCGACCTTGAACATCTGCGAGGTCATAAACATGTCGGTGACGGTCCGGGGCTTCACGTTGTCGATGGTCCTCACCACGTCTTCGGCTTCGGACGCGCCGTACACCAGCAGACATTCGAGTACCGGCCCGCCGACCGCAGTCCATTCCGGGTAGGCGTCCGGGTTCTTGAACCAGTCCTGCCATGCCAGGATGAATCCGATCAGGCGGTGTTGGCCGGATATCACGCGCCCGGTTCGCCCGATGATAATGGACTCGCCGTTGAGCTTGAAATTGAGACGGAGGATGTCTTGGGCCAGTGTCTCAGCCCAGGCCAAACTCAGCTTTCGGTTGTCGGTGTTGTTAAGACACCTGACTTTGTTCTTGTCGCGGTCGATCAGGAGGTAGGAGCCGCCCCAGCCGTCGCCCTTCTGTTCGACGGTCCATCCGAGCAACGCCATGGCCTGGTCGTAGGTGATCGGCGGCGCGTCGTAGTCGGTCGCGCCCTCGTAGCTGGGGTACTTACACCGGACGGCTACGAAGTCCGGGTAGATCACGTCGCGCTCGACCAGCGTTTCGACCGTGACCGAATCCGGAACGGCTTGGAGTTGTTCGTCACCGTCGCCTTGATCAGACAGAGCAATCGACTCCGCCACTTCTTCGGGCGTGACGCTATCTGCCAGGTCTTGTGCCGACGGAAGTTTAACAGGCTTAACCACTTGTAGCTCCTTAGATTGGAACGAGAGGAGGCGCGGCGTACTACGGTTCGGCCGCGCCTTCGACGGACTCTGAGACGGTTACCCTTCGACCGCGTTCTTGGAGTTGTCGACGAACAACTGGGCCTGGCCCCGGAGTTTCATAGGCACACCGTCGACCGTAACCACGACGGTGATCTGGCCGTAGTAGCCGAGCGTGCCGGTGGCGAACTCCTTCTTCTTGATCACGTCATTGATCTGAACGGCTGCCGGGGCACTCTCACGGAACTGAGTGCGGGTGATCAGGCAGGCCTTACCGTTGCCCTCGGTAGTCGCGGCTGGTTCGGTCGGCTTCGGCTGTTCGGGCTTCGCGGGGGGCTTCGGTGGGGCAGCTACCGGCTTCTTGGCGGATGCGGTGGTCTTCGGGACAGCGGTCGCGGGGGCAGTCGTATCGGCCATGGTCTTGCTCCTTAGGTATCGCGATTAGTCGGGCGAGGTGCCCGTCCAGTTTCCACCACGAGGAGGTTGCGATTTCGGAAACCGACCTACGAGCATGACCCGTAGGCGAACTACGTTATACGGATTTCGGTAACGGCGCGTTTTTTACCGGCATGGTATCGAGAAGCATTTTCGCTTCCCGCTCGGTCTCCTGCCGCACGTCCTCCATTAGCCCGATGATCGCGAGCTTGATAAATCTCTTCATCTGCTCGATAATCCATTCCGGCGTCGAGTCGGGCGGGTACTTGACCGCCGCGCCGTTAGGAGGCCACACCGTCCACTCATCCTTTCGCCGGCTCTTGATCGCTTGAGACTGTATGCCTATGTCGGTGTCGACGATCAGGTAATGACCTCCGCGCTCACGGAACCGCTGACTGGTTTGGTCAATTACGTCGAACGGTGACTCTTTCGTACTCTTCATGGCTCGCTCCTCGTGAACGCCTGACCGGATTGGTTGGCCGTTCCCCGCTCGCCCACGCTACCGGGCGAGGGAGGAAGGGTCACCCGTCATCTTCGGGCGTCTCGTAATCGTCGTTCAGGTACGACAAGGGCTTCCGGTTCGGTCTCTGTTTCAGTCTCATTGCCTCGCCCTTCCTCGGATCACAAGCCCCGGCGAAGTGAACGAACGGGACGATTCGAGATTCGCCGGTATCAGACCTCCTCACTTTGACTGTGCCCTTCTTCGGTCTCACTGATATAACAGTCGACCAAACTTTCACGCCCGCGAACCAAACCTGATAACTGACCGATCTTTGTATGTCGGTGATTAGCATTTCACGCCTCCTTCTCGACGCCGAGAACCGCCTTCGCACGCAGCTTGGTGAGGAACTTGAGCACCTTAGTGAGGTCGCTAGTTTCGTTGGCGAGTGCCGGCTCGACTTCGGGTATGCCTATCTCTCCCAGGAGGGAGACGGCCAGCCAGAGTGCGGTCTTCTGGGAGAGATAGACCGTCACCTGTTGCTTGCCGCCGTCCACATCGAGACTCACCCTGTCGCCCGCCCTCGTCACCGTTACTGCGTTCACCTCGTGGTGCTTCGCCAGAGGATGGGTGGACTTGACTAACAGGCCTAGCTCCGTGTTCGCGCATTTGACTATCGTCTTCACCATCTCTAGTTCTCCACTGAGTGTTGGGTGATCGCGTACCGAACGCCGTCGGCCCGTTCGCCGGTAGCCCGGATTATACCCCAGCCGGCCCCGGCTATCCTACCCGGCTTCGCGTCTTCGTTCACCTTACCGCCGTCGGCCTCTAGCCTGAGGCAGGTTAGCGCGGAGGCGAGTGTGGCATGACAAGATAGTAGATGGCGGGATTTACCTTCGAGCGTCCAGACGATGAATACCATGTTCGGTCTCCGTTACGGGTTAGTTCGGTCTACCTACCATTATAGGGGGTATCGGTCCAGCGGCTACCCCCTCGTTAGGAATTTTCCGAATCAGTACGGACCGTATGCCCTTAGACCGCGATTATCACGAGTAGCTTTAACAAGATCATATCATCCCCCGGTTAATACACCTCGACATGGGCGGCAACTTGCTCGCCCCAAGTCTTTTGGAACTGCTGAACGGAGTAGAGCAGGTACGGCGTCGGCTTCCGCCACTCGCCTATCAGACCTCGCTGCTCGCGACTCGTTTCGTCCGCCAGTTCGTAAATCTTCAGATCGTATTTGATCTGGTCTAACTGTTCCGGCGGGCAGACCCGCACGACGATTCTCACGAGCACAGGTATCTCCTCCTAGTGGAAGTACAGCCGACCGATAACGAAGCCGAGAGCGAACGCCGCAATCAGCATCGGTATGCATTTCTTAGAGAGCCGGAATGGCTGCTCCCGTACCGCTCGCGGGCGAGACGAGCGGAGCAGGGGGAGTCACTTCGCGGGCGTGATCTTCACCTCGACGAACTTCCGCGAGCCGCCCCAGCGATCTTCGATTTCGCAAGCGGTCGCCAGATAGCCGCACTCTTGAGCGTAGTCGGTCGCGATCAGCAGTGCCGTGGGGCTGCCCATTGTGACGTCGAAGAAGTAGTGCACGGTGTCGGTCTTCGCGTCGTAGGTCTGGTAGCGAGCCGCGCGGCCGGCGAACGCCCACAGCTTCGCGTAGAGGGCTATCCCTTCCGGCGTGTGAAGGTCGACCGGAAAGTTCTTGGCGGTGAGTTCCTTCTTGCGGCGCTTCACCGCGTCGGCGTACCGCTCGGCGTTGATTAGGGGCTTGCTCATAGTCGTCTCCGGTTCGAGGGTGAGTCGGTCCTACACGGTGCATCTTACCGGACGTCCCCAACCGCGTCTATAGCAGTTGAGGATTTTTCTTCAACTCGCTCCGGCTAGTCATTCAACACCACTACCGGCTGGCCGTTCAGTTCTCCCCACCAGCCCTGGAGTTCGCCCTCCGTGTCGCGCGTCTCGTTCAGTTTCGAGACGTCGATGTAAGGTTCGTCGGAAACGTAGACCACTCGCGTCTTCGGATAGGTCTTCGGCACCGGCGCGGAGAGAGGTGCGCCCGTCGCCGCGAGCGGGTTAGCGACCGGTTTCGGGTAGGAACCGGGCTTCGCTTTCTTTTGCTCGATTTTGCCCGTTACGGCACTTTCGGTTTTTGCCGGGGCTTCGCCCATCTTAACCGTCGGTTCGCTCACCTTAACTGCCGTAGGTGCCGGAAATGCTTCCTTCTTAACCGGCTTCGAGCATCCCATCTTCTTCGCACATTCCGGCCCGATGCCGCTCTCGATACTGTCCGGCACCGTTAGGACTCGTGCACACCGACCGCATCGCCCCTCGTGGTGGACCTTCCATCCGGCGGCTTCGACCTTCGCGCCGTTCCCGGCGAAGATCGCCAGCACTACCCTCTGCGCGACCTTCACGCGTGTCGCGGTCGCGGGGAAGGCGGATTTCGCGGTGAGAGACACTTCACCGGTTTCCGGGTTGACTTTTCCCAGGTACGTGTAATCGGCGGTGTTGTCCGGCCCCGTGAGCGAGTAGATGAACCAGAACGTCTTCGCGTCGCGCTTGAACTCCGTCCGTTCGATCTTGTAAGTGTAGTGGGGGTGGTAAATCTCCGGCGTCTTCGCGGTCGCGTTCGCCTCGATGAAGGCTGCGGGGAGTTCGACCGTGAAGGTCGCGTTACCGGCTGTGAGGAACTCTTTCGTAACCATGACCGTCTCCGTTAGTGGTTGACCCTTACCCGTCTCCCTACCATTATAGGAGGTACGGTGCGTTCGTCTACGCCGGTTGAACGGATTTTTCGGAATCGCGCCGGACGCCAGGAAACGAAACAACCCCGCGACACGTATATTCGCGGGGTTGGTGCTATTTAGTTCTCGTCGCGGGCCGGATTCATCGGCGTCGGGGGCGGCCAGGCGACGTCCCGGTAGTGCCTTAGTAGCTCAATGAACCCGTCGAGTGCGTCGCGGTCGACAAAGAAGACCTCTGCGACGGTGTCGGGAGGCGGTTCGCAGTTCGTCACCTTGGTTGGCTTATTGATCTCCAAAACGTGGTCGAGGGGCAGGGGCGCGAACCAGACACGCGCCACGCCCGTTCCGCCAGTGAACCCCATTAGCACGTCCCGGTCGCCAATCACAATCGAGACGGCACCTTCGAGCGACTTGTCGATACTCATACTAGACTCCCCTAGAGTTGGGTAAAAGAACGTCGCCCCGACTAGAAGCGACGTAAGCATTATAGAGGGTAGGCACGCTCCGTACTAGGTCGGTAGCGAGGTTTAACCGACTCGCTCCTTGTCGGTCAGCACGGCCAGCTCGCAGCACACGAACCCCACGTCAATCGCTATCGCCATGGGCACAGCCAGAAGGAGGTCGGAGCCGGTGATCATCGAGATCGACACAGCACAGTGCCATACCGAGAGGGCGAGCAGGCCTATGCCCGACGCGGCAGTGACGTAGGCGAGGGGCTTGAACCCGCGCTGGTAGAGGATGCCCGCGACCTTACCGAGGAGGAGGATCACGCCCGGAATCGCCAGACCCATTCCCCACCCAGCCCAGGCGACGGGCGAGTGCTGGGCGTTCGCGTACCCGTTCAGTCCGGCCGACAAGGTCGCCATTACGGCGATACCGGCCACAGCGTAGTGCGTGAGTGTTTTGTCGACCGGCTTCGGTTCAGGCTTCGCCTCGACGGGTGATGGAAGGATTGGTAGCGGTTCGGGCGCGATGATGGCGACCGGTTCGACTACCGGCTTCGGCGTCCGGGGTTTCCGGACGCGCTTCGGCTTCGTGGTCCCAGCGGGGAAGGTAGTTGACGAATCGAACATTGGCTTGCTCCTTGTGAATGTGTTTTAACCGATGTAATAGACGCGACGCACGACGTAAACGAACCGGGGGCAATTCTGGTCTGACGAATCGACCCAGACGCGGTACTCCTTAGTGACGCTAGTATGCTCCTTCAACTCGCCTCCGTACCTACCGCAAAGCTCTTGCGCGAGCTTCTTGGCTTCGGTCTTGAGGCTAATCCTACCAGTGTCGGTTCCCGCCCGAACCTCGATCGGAATAGAAGCCACCATGTCGCTCTCGTTGGGCGGTAAACGATAGTGTTCTCTGCTCAGAACGTACACATGCTTGACCTTCGACCTAGTCATGGCTTGCTCCTTGATTAGCGTCCGAAGTGGCCGCCTCCGAAGCCCTCCTATTGTCGAAGGGCTTGAGAGGGGGTCACTTATTCGCGAGTAACGACTGGACCTCTGACCTGATTTGATCCAAAAACGTTCCCAGTCTCCTGATCGACTGCGGAATAGTTTCTTCCTCGACTCGATTGAGGAACGATTGGGCTATTTGTGCCGGTGTTAGTTGGCCATCAGAATGCTCTTCCCGGCGGTCTACCTCCTCCGCCGTCTTCGGCTTCATCGCGTAGTACACTTCCAGACCGGGCTTGGTTAGGTTACAACTCTCGCCGTTCGTCGCGGCGTAGCCCTTCTTAACCAGTGAACCGAACACCGCCTTGTCGCTTTGAGTCTCGCACACGGCGGATGTCCAAGTCCCGGTTTCGGGTTCGCCGTTAGTGAACTGGTCTTCGGCGATCTTGAAGATCATCAGGGTCTCTTTGGCCGTCAGAGGCTTCGGGGTGAAATCTTTCATGGCTTGCTCCGTTCACATAGTAAGGGTTAGGAACTCAGACCGGACAGGATGGCCGCGAGCAGTTCGCCGAGAAGCTCGCCCATCTACGACCATTATAGGAGGTACTACGCCGGAGTCAAGGGCGGATTTAGGAAAAGGTCAACGACGAAGTGCGCGGAAGTGGACCGACGGCTGTAAAACACAACTAATCGGCCAGGTGAAGTTTTTTTCGGAATTGGGGGGGGGCGCGGAAGTGACTCTCTGGGAGAGATAGACCTACGGCTTGGCGTGACGGACGAACGCGCGGCGGACAATGTCGATGACGTGGTCGTCTTTCGAGGCGAGAAGGAACCCGCGCTCGGTCCGCTCGCCCGGTCGCTTCGCGCAGTCCTCGAACACGACGTAGCCGGCCTCGATCAATTTGTACTTGAAGTACGCCGGCCCGCGACAACCGGGAATCCCAATGGCGTCGGAGTTGGTGTCGTGAAGGGCGACGAGCTTGCGCGGTTCGCGGAGGACGTAGGCGGACTCGACGACACCGGCTCTCAGCGAATGATCACCGTCGACCAATATGGCGTCGAACTTGGCGCCGGGCAGGAACGAAGCCGATTCGACGGTGAGGAGGTCAACCGGCCCGTAGTTGTGCTCCTCTAGTAGCGCGACGAGTTCGGGCGTCGGGTTCGGTTCGACAATCTGGAGGTACTCGACGGCGCGTGCCGACATCGCGTTAAGGAACGCCATAGTGGATGCGCCGCGGAACGAGCCGATTTCAACTGCGCGGTCAATGTGGAGGTTGCCGAGCACGTCTCCGAGAAGGTCTACGTGACGGCGGTCCATTTCCCATTCGTGTCGGTCGGTCATGACAAGCCTTTCGAGTTGATGTTCTAAAGTTGGTGAGAATCCCTTATATACTCTAATAGTTGTATTAATATTAATATATTAATAACAACACTCACCCGTCGTGAGTATAGCGTCTTTTTCCTTTTCCCGCGTGTTTTCGCGGTAGGATAATTTTCCTCACCGCGCGGCCCGGTGTCGGTCGGTGAAGTGTCTAGTTTCTCCCAGAGAGTGCCTTCACATGGTAGCGTCCTACGCCCTACGTAACATGCTACTACGGCGGCTCGGCTACCCGTCGTACTACGACTATCTATCCTCCGACCTATGGAAGGCGATACGATGGGTCGCGTTCCGTAAGACCGACGGCGCGTGCTACCTATGCCGGCGACGTGCCGACACTATACATCATTACGACTACGACCTCGACACGCTCCTCGGCATGTCCTTCGACAGACTCTACCCGCTGTGCGATAGGTGTCATCGGCGCGTCGAGTTCACCCGGCGGGGCCGGAAGCGGTCACTCGCCCAGTCACAGTCGGCGTTTACTTTCCTCCAGAGAAAGATGCGCAAGGGCCGGCTCTACGACGTGACGCCGCGAGGTGCTCGGACGGAGTGGAACGTGTGCGGGCGATGCGGGAAATGCTGCCGGCGAGTGAACGGCGTTGGGTTCCGGTCGCGGAAGAAATTTATCAAGTGTCGCGCCCTTTCTAGAGGCGCGCGCGGCGCGTAGAATACCGGTGCCCCAAAATCCATTAGAAGAGGTAAGATAGTGTTATGAAATCGAACATCAAACCGAAACGGTTCGGCCGGCGCTACCCGTGGGAGACTTGGTTCGCTAAGGGCACCTTCACGCTCCGACTGGGCAAGGACTTCACGGGCCGGATAGACACGATGAGTCAATACGTTCGCAACATGGCGTCCCAGCATGGGTACGCGGCGTCGGTCTCGATAGCCCCGAACGGCCTATCTCTCACCGCCCGCCTCACGAGGAAGAAATGACCGTACTAGCGTTCCTACTCAAGGTACTAGTGGCGTTCGCGGCGGGCTACGTGGCCTGTGCAATAGTCGACGCACTGAATAACAGGAGACGGTAATGCCCTCACCCGTCCGGTTACCTTCTCCCAGAGAACATGAGGCGGCGTCGCGGTTCTACATGGGCATAGACCCTGGTAGTAGCGGCGGCATGGTCGTGTTCTCGACGTCGGGGAGTTACGCGCTAACGGCCCTCAAGAAGGGCGAGACGCCGATGACGCCGCGAGACATATGGGATTGGGTGAACGACGCCGCCCGGTTCGCAGCCCCATTAGGGGGCATACGGTACGCCGTCATGGAAAAGGTCGGCGGCTACATGGGCGTCGGAGCGGGCGGTCAGGACGCGCACCCGGACGGCTCGTCCAACCGCGCGTCGGGCCACACCATGTTCGCGTTCGGGAAGAGCACCGGGTTCCTCGAAATGGCCCTGATCGCCGCTTCCATTCCCTACGACTTGGTAACCCCGCAAGCATGGCAAAAGGCGTTCAACCTCAAGCGCGGCAAGACCGAAAAGAAGACGGCATGGAAGCGACGCCTCACAGACACCGCCCGCCTCCAGGGTGTCCCCTTCTCCCAGAAGATCACTAACGCTACGGGCGACGCTACCCTAATGGCCCTGTATGCCCGTTACACTAAGGAGGGAACGTCCCATGCCGACCCCAGTGCGTAAGTCGCTACCGACCGTTAGCCCGTACCAGCAGCTAGTGGCCGAATGGAAGGACTGTACAGCGTGCGAGTTACATGCGACTCGCCAGCGCGTCTGTTTCGCTCGCGGCAAGCTACCGGCTGACGTGCTATTCATAGGCGAGGCACCGGGACTCAGCGAGGACGCCATAGGCCAACCGTTCGTCGGTCCCGCCGGCGAACTCCTAGACCATGTTATAGCCAAGTCGCTCGGCGATCTAACATGGTGCCTCACCAATCTAGTAATGTGTGCCCCCTATGGCGAGAACAATAGGAAGCTCGCCGAGCCGGACATGGAGCACGTTGACGCATGTAAGCCGCGCCTCGAATACTTCGCCCGAATCGTCGAACCGAAACTCATTGTGACTGTCGGCAAGTGCGCCATGGAATACTGTAACCCCATGTACCGCGATCATGTGAAGCTGCCCCTAGTGCCGATCATCACTATCACTCACCCGGCAGCGATCATCCGCTCCCCGATAGTGGGTCAATCCCTCGCCATTCAGCGATGTATCACTACTCTCCGTAGTGCGGTTAGCGACCTCCGCGAGGGAGGCGGCGTCGAAGGCGACATGCGCGCGAACCCGTTCTAAAATCAATTCCTACTGGCCTAGTTGTCACTAGGTTACGTTCGTAGACTCTTACTGGGAGAAGATATGCCTGCCCCGCAGAAGCGTTCCGCGTTGACGGGAACGAAGTTAAAACCGCCGGTCACCGTGGAAAGGTCCGTGTGGCGCGGTCCGGTCGAAGACGGTATAACTCAGAGTCTCATTAGCCGTTGGCTGGTATGCCGCGAGAGGTTCCGCCTCCTCGTAATCGAAGGGTTGAGTGGTGTAGAAGGCTTCAACCATCGAATCGAATACGGTAACATGTGGCACGTCTGCGAGGAAGCATACGCCCAGGGCATAGATCACTGGCAGCCACTGCTCGACTACGCCATGAGACTCGCAGCCCACTACCGCATCGACCAAGAGCACGTTAACAAGTGGTACAACGTGTGTCTTCAACAGTTCCCCGTGTACCTCGATCACTGGGCCGACAACCCGGAAGCCGTGGACCGCACGCCGCTACTGGCCGAGAAGCACTTCAGTATCGACTACAAACTGCCGTCGGGCCGGTCCGTTAGACTCCGAGGCAAGTGGGACAGTGTCGACTTACTCGACGAACGCGCAATGGGTTTGGGCAAACGGGTCTGGCTTCAGGAGAACAAGGTTAAAGGCGACGTGGACGTGAACGCCCTCCATCGTCAGCTCAAGTTCGACCTTCAGACCATGATTTACCTCGTCGCATTACACGAAGCACGGTACACGCCGGAACTGAACGCGGTGATTCCGAAAGGGAGTATGATAGCCGGCGTGCGCTACAACGTGATTCGCCGACCACTATCGGGCGGCAAGGGTAGTATCGTTCAGCATAAGCCGAGTAAGAGTAACCCACAAGGTGAGACGTTCGAGAGCTACATGGAACGGCTGGGCGCGATCATACGTGAGAACCGTGGCGAGTTCTTTTACCGGTGGGCGTCGGAAGTCAGTCCGTCCAACCTGATGAAGTTCCGCGAGACGTTCCTCAATCCCGTGCTCGAAAACATACTCGACGATTACGAATGGTGGGATTGGTGCAAGATGAATAATGGTAACCCGTTCCAAGGCGAACTCCGACGTAATGTGTTCCCGACTCATACCCCACGGCATTACCGCTACCCGTTCGGCGTCTATAATCCTATGGACGAGGGCGGCTGTACCGACGTGGACGCCTACCTCGAAACCGGTTCCGAAGTGGGGCTGGAGCGGATCACCGACTTGTTCCCCGAACTGTAAGGAGCTAAAATGCCGCCGCCGAGAATCAACCCGATAAGACCCGGCGCGAGAGCCGCGCCCGCTCCGAAACGGTCGCTCCTCGATAGGATACAACCAATACAGTTCACCGACGACGACGGCATAAAGGTGCTACTGTATGGAGTGAGCGGAACGGGCAAGACTACTATCGCCTCGACGTTCCCCGCGCCGCTCCTTTGGATGTCGGTGAGCGGGGGCAAGAAACCGGGCGAACTCAGGAGCGTCTACACTGCGGAGAACCAGGGCCGGATCAAAGAGTTCAAGTTGGAGGATTCGGGCGAACTCGTTGAGCTGGCCGAGAATCATGCGTCGAGTTTCCGGACACTGGTGCTCGACCATGCCACGGGCTACCAAGACATGATCCTAAAGGAGGTTTGCGGGCTGACTAAGATACCCGAACAGAAGGGCTGGGGGACGGCCAGTCAACAGCAGTACGGTACCATATCCACCCAGTTCCGCGAGAACCTGCGCGCCCTCCTCAGCGTCGCTCAAAACGTCGTGATAGTGGCCCACCAGAAGACGTTCGGCGGCGAGGGCGAAGGTTCGGACGTGATTGAGGCGTCGGTCGGTGCGGCACTAATGCCGTCGCTCACCAACTGGACGAACGGTGCCGTCGACTACATCATGCAAACGTTCAAGCGCAGTGAGATGCGACCGAGCGTGGTGAAGATCGCCGGCAAGGAACAAACCATGCTCAAGAAGACCGGGCGTGTCGAGTACTGTTTGAGGATGGGCCCGCACGCGACGTACCAGACCAAGTTCCGCGCCCCGAAAGGGTTCCCGCTCCCCGACATTTTGATCGACCCCGACTACGACAAAATCGTGTCGGTCATTCGCGGCGAGTTTCAGTTTCCGGACGAATGAAACCGTTACGAGAGGTTTCGGGTATACTCCGCTTTCTGGAAGACAGTGTGCGAAAAGGTGGGTTCGATTCCCACTCGCTGACCGAGGGCAGGTGTGAAGGGAATCGGGTTCGACTCCCGGTGATAAGTCTCGCGGGTAATAGCCCGCGAGTAACTTCGGACAGACAAACGGTCCGGGCGGCCAGCCCGTAAAACACGCCGCGAAATCGGCTGAGGGGCACTTTCTAACTCACAAGGAGCAAGCAATGGCAGGCACGATGAAATCGGCTCTCAGTCAAATTAGTGGGGCGCTCGCGGCAGCCTCCGAAACAGTGAAGAACGAAACGGGGCTACCCCAGTCGTTCGGCGAAATGCCCCCCAACGTCGAGGGCGTCGCGTACCTGAAAGAGATGAAGTTCGACTTGCACAAGGACGGCGACAATAAAGGCAAGCCGTTCTTCTACGCCGCCGCCATCGCCATCACCCCGGACTTCGTGATCGACGACGCCGGGAACCAGAGGAAGGTGAAGGGCCGGCGGACGAACCAGAACGTCTACCTCTACGACACGCCGACGAAAGCCTCGAAGACCCTTCAGGACAACTTGAATAAGTTGTACGCTTTGTTCCGCATGTTCGGCGTCGACACGTCGCAGTTCACCGAAGAAGGATTGGATGAGCAACTCGAACTCACGATTCAAGCCATTGTCCAATCGCAGCCGTGTATCAGGTTCTCGACGCGGCAGGGGCAACCCACGATGGAGTTCCCCAACCCGAGGACGTTCCATCAATGGGAGGAGGTCTGCGAACCGCCGGAAGGGTTCGAGCATCCGGGTGACGGCGTCGAGGAATCGGCTCAGGTCTCGACTCAAACCCCGCCACCCCCGAAGCCGGCAGCGACGAAACCGCCCGCCCCAGCTAAGGCACCAGCTGCTGCCGCTACTGCTCCGAAGCCCGCCGCACCGAAACCAAGTTACCCTCCCAAACCGGCCCCAGTCTCACCGGTTCAAGCCAAGCCCGCACCGGTAACCGCGAAGCCTCCAGCTGCGGCACCGAAAGCGCCCATGGGACCGAAACCGGGAGCACCGAAACCGGCTCCATCACCGGCCGCGAAAGCGCCCCTAGCCCCGAAACCGGGACCGAAACCGGCAGCACCGAAGCCGGCACCGGCACCGGAACCCGTGCCGTCCGACGAGTACCAGGTTGGCGACGAAATCCCTTTTGACGAGTTGGTAGCGGCAGCTGACGACGCCACCAATTCGGAGCAAGAGTCAGCCGCAGCGAGACTAACCGAGATCGCCAACAAGCACGGTATCACCGACGATCAGATTGGGGCTTGCGGCAGTTGGAGCGAGATCGCCGAACTGATCAAGTCGGTCGTTTCGCCGGAAGATGGCGCGGCACCCGCCGAAGACGCGCCGGCGGACTCGGCGGGGGACGAATGGCACCCGGCGGTCGGTGACGTGTTCTTATTCAAGGGCACCGACCCGAAGACCAAGAAGCCGATGACGAAGGCCATCGAGGTCGAGATCAGTGCCGTCCAGCCCGACGAGCGGACGTGCTGGGTGTTGTCTCTCGAAGACCGCAATAAGACATGGAAGGGCGTCAAGTACGACCAGCTGGAGAACATGGCCTGAAGCACTTCCCCGTCGTAGGGGAGAGGCCGTGACGAGGACGGCCGGCGGACTGATAACCCGCGCCTCCCCTACGACTCGCATACTACCGTCGCGGCGCGAGGTCGGAGTTTTGGCTTGCTCGTCGACCGGACGCCGCGACGGTGGACCCCTGCGTGGCTCAGTGGTAGAGCGCTCATTCTAAGGTGTACGACTCTATGGTGGCGGGGAATTCGGTCTCAACCCTCCGACTAGCCGCCATAGGGTAAACACTGGAGAGATCGCCGGTTCGATTCCGGCCGCGGGGACTGGCCGACCGGGTAACTGCCTTGCCGCTTTCGTCGAGACGGTCACTGCTTGTAGTGGTGACCGTGAGGCGGCAGGGGACGAACCTTTACTCGGTCGGTCTTTCGGCTCTGTAGTTCTAACCGGTAAAACGTCGGACTCTAAACCCGGAGTTGTGGGTTCGACCCCCCACCAGAGCCTCTAGCCTGAGAGGGCGAGTACGGTGACGCTCGCCGGGACGTGTTCCGTGTCCCCTGAGTAACAACGGAACGGGCAGATTAGCAGGGCCGCTTGACCGCACCCGACAAGCTATGCGGGAATCGTCCCGTGAAGTAAGACCCTTGAAGGCTCTCAGGCGTCGCGCCTTACCCATGCCAATTAGGAGACCGTATGGAACGAGTTGTAAAGAAACTGAAGAAGCGCGGCCACGACGTCGTGTTTCATCCCCGTGAACGTATGCGGCGGAAGACCGCCATTGCGTCGTTCGCCCCGGTCGCGGGTGCTGTCCCGGTGACGACACTGCCCGTCAGTAGTCTCGGCGATCACGCGCCCGTATTCAATATGGACGACAACGACCGCCTCGGCATATGCGGACCGGCCATGTGCGATCACGTTGACGTCATTTGGGCGTGGCGTCAGGGCAAGGGTTCCCAGATCACCCCGAACGTCAACGCCCTCGACAGTCAGTACGAGAGGTATTCGGGCGGCGACAACGGCACCGACGAGGACATGCTTGTCGGAACGGGCGGCATGTGGACTACCGGCGGCGGCGGTCTCATGGGTAACCCGGCTTACGTCGTCGATGATCACCTCGACATCGACGTAACCAATGTTCCACTCGCCCAGTACGCCATTGATCAGTTCTTCGCCGTAATGATGGCGTGGAGCGTGCCCGACGCCTTCCTCGACACGTGGGAACCCGGTACGAAGTGGCTCAGCGCCATGACACCGGACGACCAGAACGGGCACTACACGCCCCTCGCCGACGTGGACGCGAGCGGTAACTACCAGTTGATAACTTGGGGGGACAAGTGCACGGTCGGCCCGAAGTTCGTCGCCAGCGTCGAGCCGGAGACGTTCGTGGCGTTCTCTCGGCAGCAGTTCGACAAGGCAACGGGTCTGGACGCCAAGGGCCGGCACGTGAGTGTTCAGGCGTCGAAATGGGTCGCGATGGGTGGGAACGCGACCAAGGTGGCTGCGGTAGTCGCAATGTTTCCCGGCGTGTCGCCGCCCTCACCTCCACCTCCCAGCCCGCCTTCGCCGCCGTCGCCACCCTCCCCTCCGTCTCCGCCAAGTCCCCCACCACCGCCCGCGCCACTCACGTTCCACGGCACTACATCCGGCGGCACGACGACACCGATCAAGGGCTTGGTGGTGCATGGGCCGTTCGGCGGGCGCATCGGGTCAGTCGACATTCCGGCGCTAACGGTCGCACCTCAGCAAGTCACCGTGACGAACCAGGCGGGCAAGGCCGAACTCGGCGGCGGGCGGCTCGCCAAGGCAATAGCGATCATCCGCGACGCCCTCGATCATCCCTCGGTGAAGGCCAAGTTAGGCGGGCCAATCACGACCGGACTGTTCGCGCTGATCTTCACGACGGTACTGCCGGTCGTGATTTCGGACCTGATAGCCGGGAAGACGCCTCAACAAATTCTGCCCGACGTCATCGCGGCAGTCCTCGCACTGATTACGGCGCATCAAAATGCCTAAGCCAGTCCACCGCCCGAAATGTATCGCATGTGGCGGTTCGGGGGTCAGTTCCTCCGGTCGTCCGTGCCTCCCATGTTTAATGAAGGGCAGAACAGATGGCAAAGAAACCCGACCCGACACCAGGCGACAAGCCGCTAATGACGCAAACCCAAATCCAACAGACCGAGAGGCGGAAGAGCGACCTACACAAGGCACTCAATAGCCTGTCGTCAGCCAACACAGAAGTACAGATCGTAGCCAAGCACCGGCACGAGAGGGCCAAGGCGGCGTTCGAGGCGTTCTGTAAGACGAACAAGGAGTATCTGAAGGTGTTCGCGGAAAAGGAGGAAGCGGAGCATGAATACTACCGCGTCGAACGCCGCGAGAAGAAAAATGTACAATCGAAAGTGTCGAAACTCCGCAACCGGCTCTACGTAGAAGGCCCGACCGACGCGCTCGTGGCCGACATAGCGAAGTTGGCTGAAGAGTTAGCGCCTGATGACGACCGCTAAGCGGGCACGGCCCATTCGCCGTTACTACGTCTTTATCACCCGTAGTGACGCGCCGCCGTGCCGACGACTCGAATAACTCCGCGAGCACGGCACGGACGCCGTATACTTCCTCGGCAACCCCCTCGACTAGCTTCTGGTACTAGTTTCTCCCAGAGAATCCGTCCTATGATATCCCTCGACACTGAAACGACCGGTCTAGATTTCGACCATGGGACGCGGCCCTTTTTCGTCACTACTTGCGAAGGTGACGGTACGCTCCGCTACTGGGAATGGGATGTGGACCCGTTGACGCGGATGCCGTTAATTCCGCCGGGCGACGTCCGCGAGATCGGTGAGCTACTGTTTGCCAGTGGCCCGAACGGGCCCATAGGCGACGTGAGTGTTGACCCGGACGCCGGTCTGATCCTACACAACGCCAAGTTCGACATCTTCGCACTAGCTTCGATTGGTATGTGGGAGCACTGGGACGTTTACGAGGTCTGGAGGCACGTTATAGACACCCAAGTGGGTGCCCACCTCATCTACTCGAACAAGCCCCGGAACCTGACCGACTGCGCTCAGCTGTACCTTCAAGTCAATATACAGCCCCTCGAAAAGGCGCTGGAGAACGCCGTGAAGGAGGCGCGGCGGCTCGTGCGCACTAAGGACTTCGTTGCGAAGTACGGGAACTGGAACATAAACACCGAAGACCACCCCATGAACCCTTCCAACGACAAGGAGTTCTGGCGTGCCGACTACTGGTTACCGAGGGCTGTCGCCAAAACACTTAATTTGCCCGCTATGATGTCCGAAGCCGAAATGCCGTATACGCTAGCGCTAAAGCGGAAACTGCCGGTAGGGCATCCATGGTGGACGGTTCTGCGCGATTACGGTAACGCCGACTCCGGCATAGAGATTCCGCTATGGAAAGAACAGCGGAAGATCATCGAACAGCGGAACCTCGGTGCGATCTTCGCCGAACGGATGAGGCTACCGGCGATCTTCTACCGCATGGAGGACCGGGGCGTGACCGTCAATCGCCTCCGTCTCGACGAACTGACGACGGAGTACCGCGAAGAATCGGAACGGGCGGCTCGCGTCAGTGTGTCGATAGCCAAGTCGTTCGGTCATGACTTGGTGCTCCCTAAGAGCGGGGTCAATAACTCGCTCCGAGAACTGTGCTTCGACAAGATGAAGCTGGAGCACGTCCGCAACCCGAAATCCAAGACCAACGCGCCGAGTCTCGACGCCAAGGTGGCTATACCCCACTACAAACTGACGCTCCCGATCACGTCCAAGGAGCGGACGTTCATATGTAAACTTGAGGAGAAACGGAGTCGGGACACTGCGATAATCTACATGGAGGGCTATAAGCGGTTCTGGATACCCATGGAACAAGACGTTATGGGGCTAATGACGGAGGGCGAGTGGTACACGCTATGCCCGGACTACCGTCAGACCGGCACCGACACCCTCCGCGCCGGCTGTAAGTACCCGAACGTGCAGAACGTCTCGAAGAAGGAATCGTTCAATCTCCGCAAGGGCTTCGGCCCTGGGCCGGGTCGCGAATGGTACTCACTCGACGCGAAGGGCATCGAGGACCGACTACCGGCATATGAGAGTTTGCAAGAGGAACTGATCGAGATATTCGAGAACTCGGAATCACCGCCGTACTACGGCTCCAACCACTTGCTACGGTTCCATACCGTCTACCCCGACATATGGGACGCGGCGGTGGCGGAAGTGGGTCTCGATAAAGCAGGTCCGTACTGCAAGAAGAAGTACGGCGCGAGCTACTACCAGTGGTGTAAAAACGGCGGGTTCGCGGTCCAGTACGGCGCAGTAGAGAAGGTTGACGGATGGGGGACGGCAGACCGCGCGTTCCATAAGCAATACAGCCACCGCCTCCTAAAACAGCGGTTCTCGAAACTGGAGGCACTCAACCAGAAGTGCATACGGTTCGCCAACAAGTACGGGTACGTGGAGACGATTCCCGACAAGTCGGTTGACCCGGCGCGCGGCTATCCGATCATGTGTACGCGAACGGAGAGGGGCTATATCCTCGAAACCGTCCCGCTAAACTATCATATTCAAGGGTCGGCTATGTGGTGGACCGCCCGCGCCATGGTGAGGTGCCAGGAACAGCTCGACGAGTGGAACAGACAGGTACTGGCGCGGGGCGGCAACCTCGCACACGACGGTTACTTCATGGCCATTCAGGTCCACGACGAAATCGTTTTCGACTTCCCGAAACGTGCCCACCCGAAGACGAACCCGAAACACTCGAACCTCGGTAGGATACGGGTACTCCAACGCCTCATGGAGAAGGGCGGTGAGGGGTTCGGTATCCCCACGCCGGTAGGTGTTGAGTTTAATGAGGTGAGCTGGAGTGAAGGCGTGACCCTCTAGCACGGAGACCGCTATGGACGGCTACAGCGTACTGGCCCTGATCTCGACCCCCTTCATAGGCTTGATCGGGGCGTGGCTCATTTTCAAACTCGAAAGGGACACAGATGAAATCAACTACACTAGTCGAGAACCTGGTTTGCGGGGACGTGTTCTCGTTCCGCAACGGCTCCTACCTCGTCGTCGCCAACGTCGTCGATAAGCGCACGAGCATTGCCAACGTCGTCGCGGTGAACGGGAAGAGCATGTCGGTGATGAAGGCGGCGTTCGTCCTCCAGCTGGCCCGCAACTTCGCCGTCGAGGTCACGGGCCATATTAACGTCCCCATTACCGTACTAGTCAATACGAAAGAGGAGATCGACTCGTTAGCCGGCGTCTCTACGGCACCCGTGACCGATGAATCGTCCGTCGGCGTCGGGAAGAAATGTCTCACTCAATCGGGGACGAAGTGCGGCCCGGACGACCCACTCCGTGCGGTCTGGTACTCGGCAATGTGCACGTACTGGACCGATGACTGGTCGAAGCTCGGCTACGCCGGACCGGGGATACCGACATGCCCGGTCTGTCGTTCGCCCGGTATGATTACGAACCGTAAGGACTGGGATGAAGGCGTGACCGCGCACGAAGCGGAAGGGAACGTGGGCTATAAGGCTGTGATGGATAAGCATTTCGAGAAGTGTGCCTACTCGCGTGAGGGTGGGCTAATCACGGCCTACGACAAGGAGCACTCACATGCCACCGATACCGGCGATAGTGTATCAAAGACGACTCATGAGGGCGCGAGCGGAAGCGATCAGGGCGCGGCGGGAGAAGGAAGCTCAGGTAGCTACCCTCCCGAAGCAAGTGAAGGTAAACTGGGTAAAGAACCAGGGGCAAACCCGTAGCCACCACTGTCACTGGCCGGGGTGCGGGAAACAGTGTCCGCCGGCCATGTGGGGCTGCAAGGGCTGTTGCCGGTGCTATTGAGCGGCTCTCCATAGCCCTAAAGTTTCAAGACCTACCCCCGCACATCCGGTTCCAGGCCCTAGTCGAGGACTGGGATTATGACCAGTGCAAGGCTTTTACCCTATGAGGAAAATATGAATACCGAAGACGTCCGTAAGCTGTCCCCGTTCGCCCGTCTCGCATACTGGATTCGCGAACGGGAATCGGTCCGTTTGAAGCGTATGGCGGGCGAAGCTAAGCCCTGGACCGACGACGAGATACTACAGCAGTACCGCTTCTGCAACGTCCGGCGTATGGACGACGCCGTGAGCGTCTGGCTATGGAACAACTGGTACGAACCCCATTTCGATCATCCCAGTATCGTGTACGCGGCGGCGGTCGCGCGGTTCATTAACCTCCCGTCGTCCCTCGACCGAATAACCCAACTCGTATTCGACTCTCGCGGCCCCCAAGTTGACGACATAGTCGCTCTCCTCCGCGCGGTAAAACGGCAAGGGGTAACGATATTCAACGGTGCATACATGGTGCGAGGTAACGACGGTCAGGATAAGATCGCTTCCGTGTTCGACTATTACCTCGAACACCTCCTGTCCGACCCACCGGTCATCGACGGGTCCACCATGCAAGCCGCCCACGAAGCGCTCGTATGCCGGTACGGGTTCGGTTCGTTCATGGCCGGGCAAGTCGTCGCGGACCTCCGCTGGGCAAAGGACGGTTACTGGTCCGATTACAACAGGTGGGCACCGGTCGGGCCGGGCAGTGCGCGTGGAATGAACCGCGTCCTCGGACTGCCGGTAAAATCCGGTTTCCATCAGGACTATTTCGTGGAACGCCTCCGCGAACTCATCGAACAGTTACGCTCAGTGCTCCCCGAATCAATTAGTTCGCGCCTCGAAGCCCACGACTACCAGAACTGTCTATGCGAGTTCGACAAGTACGAACGCGCACTCCACAGCGAAGGTAAGCCCAAATCCCGTTACCCAGGAGTCTAACAATGTCCGAACCGAACCTAATACATGTCACTGAGGGGACGAACCCCGACCCGGTCCGCGCTTACTTTCACATAGCAGGCCCTGTGTCTGCTGCTGCCGTCCCCGCCGGCGTCGGTAGCCTCCTCTCCGAAGCGCATATCCAGGCAGTGGCCGTGTTCTACAATAACGCCGGCGTCGACAAGGTCGAAGTGTACCGCCGCATGCGAGACGGGTCTAAGGACGAGACCAAAGTGAGCAACGACGTCTTCCTCATGTTCGCCGCCGAAGTCGCCAAGGCGCTGCCGAAAGCCAAGACCGAATTGGGGTACGAGAATATCAACGCGAGTGAGACCCTCGCGACGGTGACGCTCGGTGAGTACCTTCTCCGGTGCCTACTGGTCCGCGCGCCGAAGATCAAGCATCCGCGAGCGACCAACTGGGCGGCAACGGGTCTGTCGAGCGACGTCGACATCGTGGTCGTGTTTCACGGTCAGGCGAGCGAGCAGGGCGTCACGGATGAAACGTCGTCGGGGAACGTCTGGAAGGGCGATTACCGCCGCATGGAGTGGGCCGATAAACTCGTTCCGGTGCCGGGCGCGAGGGGCGGCGTGTACCGCGAACTGAACTGCTTACTGACCGAGGAAAACTTGAGGCGGGCCATCGCCGGCCTCGACCTCGAACTGAGAACCATTCGGAGGGGCTAATGATCGTGCAAATTCGCGGCACCTCAGGATCAGGCAAGACCTGGGCTATGAGGTCCATAATGTCACTCCTCGGCAGCGATTGGGTGCCCTTCTACGTTGACGCCGGCGTCGATAACGGCAAGCTGGTCGAGTTCGAGGGGCGCAAGAAGCCACTCGGCTACTACCTCCGCGAGTACGACATGGAACTAGGTAACTCCAGGCTACCGATTTTCCCGCCTAGAATCATAGTGCTCGGCCATTACGAAGCGGTCTGCGGCGGGTGCGACAACATTGGTTCGGCACGCGCCGTGTACGACGTGATTGACGCCGGCGACGTGAAGGGTTGTACATGCCGCCGCATAATCGGCGGTGCGGGAGTCGTACTAACCGAGGGGCTACTCCTCTCAGAGGACACAAAATGGACACTCCAAATGTCCGACGTCCGCTGCTTCTTCCTCAACACGCCAGTCGATAAGTGTCTCGATCAGATCAAGGCGCGGCGACAGGAAGCCGGAAACGAAAAGGAACTCAACCACTTGAATACAACTAAGCGGGTCAATACGATAGAGCGGGCGCGGGTAAAATTGACCGAAGCGGGCGTATGGTGCCGCCGCGCTTCCGCCCGCCAGTTACCGGAACTAGTCGTCAACCTACTCACGGCACGAGTGCGTGCCTAAACTCTCTGGAGGGAACTATGAGTCCGAACGATGTGCTGATGGATAAGACGTTCGTCACCGCAGACGAGGAGTATCTGCCCGCCGTGCGTATCGGTGAGCAGATCGAGACGGCACTGGCGCGTGTCCTCACTGACTCTTACAACGTCCAGTACGTCGTCACGGTAACGGTCCGAAAGATCGCCGACGACACGAGCGTGAGGAGTGCCGACGATGACTAGCACGGTTCTCACGGTGGCAATCGGAATGCTGTTCGCGTTCCTCATTGGCCTGGTGGCCGGTTGGAAACTGCGACAGATACGGGAGGGAGACGATGGATCAGATCAACTGCGGTGACCCGTTTTCGTTCGGGTCGAAGACCTGGCCCGGCACGGCCAAGCTCATCGAGGAGTGTGGTGAAGTCCTCCAGGTACTGGGCAAGCTCCTCCAGACCGGCGGCGACACGAAGCACTGGGACGGTGACCTCCGCGACGGCCTCCGGGCCGAACTGGCTGACCTCAACGCGGCGGTACTGTTTTTCACACAAGCTAACGGCTTGAACGACGCGGCTTACATGGGCCGCGTCGACGCCAAATTGGCGACGTTCTACAAGTGGCACTCAGAACAATCCAAGGAGACCGACAGTGAATAACGAGACCGACTGGGTGGGGCGGACCGATGAATCCGACGTGTCCGCCGAACGCTACCATTACTTCATGACTAAGGAACCCCGTGAGGAACTGGGACCGATTCGCGTGATCAGCGACCCGTACCTGGGCGTCACCAAGGTCCGTGATGTGCGTATCGGTATGGTGCGCAACGCCAAAGACGAGGACAAGAAGGCCGTTCTCGCGTACCTCCAGCCCTACCCTCACATGAGAATTGAGAAGGGTAAGGAACTCCAAGGTTGGTATCAGAGTCTTCACAACGAGAGCGCCGCGAGCCGCCCGCGGCCTTGTTTCACCGAAGCCGTTCTCACTGAACCCTACGGCGGTTGGTGCGCGGTAGGCTGTAAGTTCTCTTTACCAGCTGGTGAACTGGTCGACACCCCCAATGGTTCGGCACCGATAGAAAGTTTCAAAGTCGGCGACTCGGTACTGGGCAGGACGCCGTTGGGCGTACAAATCACTAAGGTCGTGGGGGTAACGTCGCATTGGAAGCCGGAAGGGTTGGTGAGATTGATTTTGAACGACGGGCGGAAGCTATTAATGACCGGTGATCATCCGGTATACTCGGTTTCCCGCCGAGCATGGGTGAACGCGGTAAACCTAAAACCGGGAGAACGCCTTGAAAGCCTGCCGATGCGATACGGTCATACCGAACCACAGGAAAGTCTGCGATGCTTGCCTGTTAGTGATTCGCTCCGAGAACGGCATGAAGAGGTTGGGCAAGTCGTCGCCTACCAAGGGGAAGCCCAAGTCTACGGAGACGCGCCAGAGAATGAGCGCCCATGCTCTCGCGAACAGAGAGTCTATGAGCAAGAGGGCCAGTGGGCCGAAATCCCCGGAATGGAGATTAGCCCAAGCGGAACGAGTCAGGAACGGCGTATCGGGATACAAACATTCCAAGCGCGGCCTATTCACGGACAGAAAAGGTCGCACATTTCAAATGAGGTCGGGATGGGAACGGTTACTCGCGGAGTACCTCGACCGCCGTGGGTACGATTGGGATTACGAACCGTTTTCAATTTCGTTGCCGGACGGGTCGGCATATGTGCCCGACTTCGTTCTCCCTCCCGACAACTGTATATTCGAGGTGAAAGGGTACATGACTGCCGACGGCGAGAGGAAAATTCAGCAAGCCAGACTAATGGGATACCACGTGGTAATTTTCGACCAAAAGGCACTAAAGAGATTGGGGATACTTACGTCGTCGGGGTTGAAAAAATACCGGGACGAGTTCGCGTCCACGACATCCAAACCGAATCGCAAAACTTCTTCCAGCGGGGCGTTCTAGTTCACAATTGTTATATCAACTCCGGTATGCGCGGCTACAGGGGCACCGGCCTAATTACCGTCCCGCTGGGTTACGGCGACCAGGTGCGACAACAGATCACCAAAATGCGCCGGGGCGCGGCCGGCTACTTCTCGTCGTTCACCGACCCGTTCACGCCTCTCGAACAGTATTACCACAATACGGAGGAAGGTGCGAAGGCGTTCGTCGACGCCGGGCTGCCCTTGTTCTTCCTGTCGCGCCTCCGCTACCCGGACTGGGCCGTGGACCTCTTGAAGCTGTCGCCGTACTCCTACGCGCAAAAGTCCCTCAACACGGGCGACGCCGCAGACTGGAAACTCCTCTCGCCCGGTGCCATGAGCCTGGAGGACCATTACGCCGACATCGAGCGACTGAAGACCGCCGGCATCTACGTCTCGATTCAGGTCAACCCAATAGTGCCTGGGGTGACGTCGCACGGCGACATCGTCAAACTGTTCCAGCGCCTCCGGGCGGTCGGCGCGGACCACGTCATAGTCAAGTTCGTCGAGGCCGGCTACAGTTGGGCACCGGCCATGGTCGAGCGGATGAAACAGACGTTCGGCGAACGCGGCGCGGCGTTCGAGAAACTGTTCACGCAAAACATCGGTTCGCAGCGGACGGTGGAAGAGGAGTACCGCCTCAAGGCGCACCGCATGTACTCCTCTTACGCCCGCAAGTACGGTCTCACGTACTCGGTATGCTACGAGTACAAGTACGCCCGCGACGCCGACGGGAAGGTGTTATCGAAGACCGGCGTCAGTATCGCCCGCGACTTCACGACCTCGGACCAGTGCCACGGGCACGCCGTCCCGGTCTTCACGCGTGCCTCCGACGCCGAGCAGTTCCGCCCGGTCGAGGAGTGTCCGCCGTCGGGCTGTCTACATTGTTCCGAGGACAACGCCGGGAAGCCACGCTGCGGTGACGAACTGGCCGGCGAAGCGAACGCGGTCGAAATGCGTGATCTGAAAATCCCCATCGGCGAAGGCAAGGGCCGCGCCACCCAACTCATTCAACTCGGAGTGAAGAAATGAGTCAGCCCCTATTCAAGGTCAACATATTCTGTCCGGTGTGCAAGCAGCGCGTCGAGATGGAACCGGACCGGTTCGTGAAGTCCGTACCCGTCGGCGGACGGTGCCCGATATGCCACGTGTACTTGGCCTGGTCCGCCGACCGTGCCATACTCGTCGGACTGAAGCCGGGCGGCACCACCGATCTGCCACCTGGGCCTATCCAGATCAAGGTCGCGGAGGACGGCAAGTGAGTACCGAGACCGGCGGCATGACGGTCTACGCCTTCGGCCGCGAACTGCTCCGACTGAACGACCTGGACCCGATCTACGTGTTGGCGTGGGAGGCAATCAAAGCCGACGCCTTACGCGACAGTCATCACAGGTTCAAGCTCAAGCGGTGGCTCCTCGCCTACTGGTGCTTTTACCACGTGGGTACGGCGTCGGCGCTGGCGTACCCTCATGACGTCGAATCGGCGTTCTTCGACCGGATGATGACGGCGGCTCTATCGAAGGGCAATGCCGACTTCCCCCGTTCCGCCGAACGCCGTCACTTCCGCGGCCGGAACGCGGAGGCGTCGGTGAAATGGCTCCGGTCGCAAGGCGTCGATAACCTGTTCTCCTACTTCGATAGCGGGCCGGCGAAAAGCACGCTCGGCATCCTCCGCGCCGAAGACATTATCCGGTACGTGAGAACGTGGGTGGGGTTCGGCCCGTGGATCGCCTTCAAGGTCGCGGACATGCTCGAACGCCTCGACTTATGCCGGGTCGCGTTCGACACCCACACGGTCATGTACGATTCTCCCCAGGAGGGGGCGCGGCTACACTGGAGTGTGTGCGGTGAACCGTCGAACGGGTTCGGCGACGCGGTAGGCGAGTGGGCGATTAACGACATTCTTACACACTTAGCATCACCGCCTAGCAACGAACGCCCGCGAACTAAGGTCTATAGCCAGCGACCGCTAAACGTGATTCCTAAGATGTCGAGAGTGGAGGTCGACAACCGAGAGGTGGACGAGTTCCGCGGCCGGTTAGCGGGCTTCGCGCCGCCTCGGTACGATAGGCCTCTCAACGGGCAGGAAGTGGAGACGATATTATGTAAATGGCACTCATACACGAAGGGCCATTACGAAATCGGCGAGGACGTGAGAGCGGCGCGGAACGCCCTCCTACGGTTCGCGAAGTGCCCACTGTCACAAGAACTAATCAAAGCGGGAAAGCGAGGCGGGTTATGGAAGTGAAATGCCCTTACTGCGGTAAGACATACCGTTACAGTAACGTCCACGATTCGTTGAACACGCCAAAGGAAGAGTCGTGTTCCGCGAACGGACGACAGATGACGCTTTACATATGTGAATGCGATGCCGTCGTCGGCGTCAGCGTCCTCGACGACAAGGGCGATAGTTTCTACCCGGCATCGACGGAGGAAATCTAATGATGGTTCGGACGGCTCGCGGAATGCTCAATCGTAACACGCCCGTGGAGGACCACCGAGAGGCGTTCGGGCTTTGGGTGAAGCGCGAAGACTTAGCGTGTCCCCCACCAGGCCCACCGTTCTCCAAGGCGCGCGGCGTCTACGCTTGGGTAGCGAAACAGGAGGCGGAAGTGATCGGCGTCCTCGACACGTACCACTCTCAAGCTGGCCACGCGGTCGCACGCGCTTGTTCGCTCCTCGGTAAGAAATGCGTGAACTACTATCCGAGTCGCGTGAAGGAGAAGGGACCGTTTCCGGCACAGCTCAAATCGGCGGAACTGGGCGCGGAAATCGTCGCACTAAAAGCCGGCATGAGTGCCGTGCTCTATCATCAGGCGAAGAAGGACGTGCTGGGGCGCGGCGGCGTAATGATCCCCAACGCCCTAAAGCTGAGCGAATCGGTCGACGAGACCGCGAAGGAAGTGACCGGCTGCCCCTACGCCGATTACGTGATAGTGCCGGCGTCGTCGGGTACAATCGCCGCCGGGGTGATTCGCGGGTTCGTCGACCGTGCCAACGATATCGGACGGTCACCACCCAAGTTCATTATCCACTTGGGCTATTCGCGGAGTCACGAGGAACTGCTCCAGTACCTGGCGGATTCGTCCGGGTACTCAATGGACGACGACTTGACGATTATTGACGAAGGGTACTCTTACGGCGACGAGTCGAGGCCGGGGCGAGACCCGGCGTGGCCGTCGAACAAGTATTACGACCTGAAGGCGTTCCGCTGGTTGATAAATCACCGTAGCGAGTACGCCGGCGAAATGCTAATGTGGAATGTGGGGTAAAAGCGAAACACCCCGGCTAATGCTGGGGTGTTTGAAGATTGGGCGAATCGGGTAGCGGGTCAGACCGTCTTACCGGCGGCTTTGTAGGCGGCGAGAATCTTGGTGACGATCTGTCGACCTGCGGCTGTGATTTCGTAGTACGCTCCGACGGCGTCTGCTTCCGGCGGCTTGGCGAACTTCACGTACTTGAGGGTCACCAGGCTCTTGAAGTGCTTTTCGTCGTTGACCTTTCGCACGTTGTCGTCGGAGCTACCGATGTACTCGACGAGAGCCGCCTGGTCCACCTTACCGGCTTCGCTGATTTGCGACCGGCTCATTACGTTGCCCTTCGAGAGGGCTTGGAGCACTCGCACTTGCGGCGTCCGGAGGCCACTATTGAGTTCCTTGAGTGCCGGCGCTTTCGGCTTCGGGTCGGCCTTCTTCGCGGCTACCGGCTTCGCGCCCTTCGCCGGCTTCGGGTTCGCGGTCTTCGACTTACCGGCGGTCTTCGGGGTGGTCGTGGTCGTGGTGTTAGCAATGGTCATCTTAAAGCTCCTTTATAGGTCAGCGAGGGTCGCGTCAGACAGTCTTCGGCTGAACCCCCACTTCGCCCTACACCGTTATAATAGCCGGTCGGCCCGCAACGTCAATAGCGTACCGGCTGTTTTCTCTCAAATTGTTTCCGACCCTTGGATTTTATGGAGGACTTAGTGTGGAAATTTTTCTCGACCTCGACGAGGTGCTGGTCGATTTTCTCGGCGGCGCGTGTCGGGCACACGGCCTCACTCACCTGGAAATGATCCGCGTCTACGGCGACTCGGTGTGGACCGGTGAGAAGTTCATTCGGCCAATCGTGGGAGACGCCGACTTCTGGACGGGCCTCAAGCCCTTCGAGTGGGCCGATGAACTGATCGCCCTCGTCCAGCGGTACGATTCGGCGTTCCACATCGTTACTTGCCCCCTCGAAACTCTGACGGACGCGGGCCACTGTCAGGCGTCCTATACTGGCAAGGTCCGGTGGATGAAACAGTTCTTCGGCCCGCGGTTCGACCGGTTCCTCATTACCCCGCACAAGTACAAGGTCGCGAAGCCCGGTGCCGTCTTGATCGACGACAGCCCGCCTAACTGTAACCGGTTCGTCGCCGACGAGAAGGGCCGCGCGACCGGGGGAAAGGCAGTACTATTCCCTCATCGTCGCAACGATAACCGGCACGCCATGACCGACCCTGTCGCATACGTGCGGGAGAGTCTCAGATCACTAACGTCTTCGCCCGCCTAACCACGTTCGCCCGCCTCAAGGAGCTAAAATGAAACCCTACATCGTCCTCTTCTCTGGTGCCCGCATCGAACCCGACGACGGCGTAGCTACAATGCACGACATAGCACTCAACCACTGTCGGACGCCAATGTATGCCGGCCATACCCGACTGTTCCAATCGGTCGCACATCACTGTGTCGGGGCCGCTCGGCTCGCCCGGTACTTCGACGCACGAGCCGAAGTGGCGTTATTTACACTCCTACATGAGGTGGAAGTAACAGTGTTCGGCGACGTGCCCGGCCCAGTAAAATGTGTCGGCCAGCGTGCGGCTGAGAAGCCGGTCCGCGAGCGGTTCTGGCTTCAGTTAGCCGGACGGGTTCCGTCGGTGGAGGACTGGGAACGGGTCGAATTGTTCGACAAAATCGAGCAGTACGCTGCAGCCCAGTTCTACGGGTTAAAGGAAACCGTCCACGCCCGGACCGTCGAGAACATTATCGGCGGTTCCCAGTCCATAATCAACAAAGCAATGGAGATCGTCCGCGAAGTGAACGTGGACTTCCCGCCTATGATGCAGCTGGGCATCGAGTCGCGCCTCGTGCTCGAATTCATGAGTTACGCGACCGAACTTTTCAACCAAGCGAACCGTGAAGCCGGTATCGCGTAACCTACCCCTAGTCGCCCGTCTTTCAAGGAGCTGATCATGCACCTACGCACTCGAAACGTAAACACCGCCTTCCGCGACTTGGTGAAACTATTTAAGAACGGCGGCAAGGTCCGCGAGGCCAGGACCAGCTACGACGACGATGGGAACCCACTACACACTGACTACGTAGAGAGAGAACTGGTCGTCAAGAAACCGTCCCGCAACGGCAACGTGATGATGATCGACGAACCGGTCACGCTCACCTACTCGCACCCACGGGAACGGGTACTATTCAACGCCGCACGCGACGCTAACCCATTCTTCCACCTCTACGAAGCCTTATGGATGCTCGCGGGTCGGAACGACGTAACCCCGCTCGCGTACTACGCGAAGAAGATGAAGGAATTCAGCGACGACGGGGTGACCACTAATGGGGCTTACGGGTATCGGTGGCGGACTGCTATGACCAGTATTAAGGGATTTGAAGAATGTCCGAGCGTGAAATTAGCTTGGCACAAACAACATGGAGGGATTGATCAACTGGACATTCTTGTCAACCATCTCAAGGCAGACCCCAATTCCCGCCGGGCCGTGCTCCAGATGTGGAATGTGGAGGACGACCTGTTGAAGATTGGGGGAGGGGTTTGTAGGTACTGTAACGGAGCCGGTGATAAATTTAACGGAGACCCTAACCAAAGTGGTCACTGTCCTGAATGTGACGGTACACATAAAGACAAAGGGTCTCGCGATACATGCTGCAACCTGTCGGTGATGTTTAGCATCCGCCAAGAGGAGTATATCAATAGAGAGGCTGAGCATCACATGGCGATGCCGGTACGGGGGACTAAGACCTATCTCGACATGACGGTGACTAACCGCAGCAACGATCTGATCTGGGGACTACTAGGAGCCAACTATTGTCACTTTACCTTCCTCCAGGAGTACATGGCCGCGAGACTAGGTGCCGAAGTTGGTAAGTACCACCACTTCACCAACAACCTCCACGTCTACGACTGGAACTGGAAGCCGGAGGAATGGCTCAATGCCAAAAATTTCGCTGACGGGTATTCTCTCCACACTGATGCCCCAGGCTGTATGATCTCCAAGACTGTGCCACTCATCAAGAATGTAGAGGTGTTCGAGGATCAACTACGGACGATAGTTGACTTCTACGACGGTGGGGATTCCGACCGTTCACTAAACCTGGGCGACATAAGCGAGCCGTTCCTGCGTAACGTAGCATCTCCAACGTTCAGTGCGTTCAAGGCATATAAGAGGTCTAAAGCCAAGGACTCCGCCGGTATTGACGGGCGGGAGAGCATGGATCATGCCTTAGAGGTCGCCACGACCATAATGGCCGACGACTGGCGGTTGGCTTGTACCGAATGGTTGAAACGGAGGGCGAAATAGTGGACGTGAATGAATGGGTGAACCTGCACTGGATAAGGTTCCGCGAAATCGAGCACCCGCCGCCCGTGCTAACCAAGGTCGACTTCGCGCGGCGGTACGCGGCGGGAGAGTTCGGCAACGCTTCGCCGACCTGGAAGACCCTGTACGACTTCCAGCACGCCTACGACTGGGCTGAGAAACTCGGCTATGATCAGAAGTTCCACTTGCGTAACAAGGTCGCTGCGGGCGCAACCCATTACAACATGTCGGCGTGGCAGATCGTGAATCTATGGTCGACCGCACCGAACCCCGACGTGTGGTACTGCTCGGCGATGGCCCCGGAACACCGCAAGGTACTCCAAGGCGAAATCGTGCTACTCGACCCGGCGACCGAGCCGACCCATGCCGGAATGAACAGTGCCGGTCTGTACCTAATGTTCAACCGCGAACGGATGACGATGCGCGACGGCTTCAACGCCGAATACGCCCGGAGGGATTACCAGTCGCGAATGCACGCGGAAGGAACCAGGGCACGGCTGATACTCAAGCAGCACATGTGCCCGAACAGTCTCGATTGGTTGGAGATACTACTAGACCGCTATCCCGGTCACGTGGTCGAGTTCTCCACCTACGAATGTGAATGGGGCACGGTTCCCGGCTTCAATACCATATGGTGGGAGGTTAGACGTTATTGAATGAGTAGACCCAGGAGATCAATAGTCGAACGATTCTGGCCCAAAGTTAATAAACGCGGGCCGAACGAATGCTGGTTATACGTTGCTCGAAAGAAGGCTGGCCAATACGGCTTAATAGACAACGTCGGTAACGAACTAAATGGAGAGTGTCTATCCCATAGAGTTAGTTGGTGCTTAGCATTTGGACCGATACCGGAGGGACTAAACGTCCTTCATTCTTGTGACGTACCTAAGTGCGTAAACCCTCGACACTTGTTCCTTGGAACTGCCAAAGATAATTCCGACGACAAGGTGTCTAAGAAGCGACATAGTTTCGGGGTTAAGCACGGACGAGCTAAAATGACTGAACAGCAAGTTAGGTCGATAGTGGTCCTGCGCAAATTAGGATGGAGCCAGCATAAGATTGCTGACTACTTTAAAGTGAGTCAGTCAGCAATATCTCACGTGATAAACGGTAGAAATTGGAGGCATCTGGAATGAAATGGGTAATCATTATCGTCCGAAGTTTCCTGTTCGGAGAATGAAGTGTACGTAAAATGTGACAAGTGCGGCCGCGTGTACGACGACGCGAGCCGCTGGACAATCTGCCCGCATAGCCCCTTAGGTTATTCTGTTAACGATCTTTGTCCCCGGTGCGACACGCTCCGTAGCGTTCACGGCCCGTGTCCTCACCAGTTAGCCCTAGACCTGGAGAAGAAAATGAGTCAGCCGAAGCCGAACACCGCCCTCCACGGCGGTCGCGAACCGTTCGCGGACGTACCAACCAAGGCACCAATGCCGCCCGTCGAACCAATGCTCCCCGACGTGTATCAGGAACTCGCCAGTCGCACCGAAGCGCCGCAGATCAAAGCCCTGAAGCGCATTGCCCACTCGTTCGGCGGCTTCGTGTCCTTCGACAACATCAACGACGTCCCCAATAGCAGTGACGCGGTGCTACAAACCCGCGCACTCCACGCGGCCATCGGCATGAGTGGGGAAGCCGGCGAGTTCTGTAGTCTCCTCCAGAAGAACATTTGGTACGGGAAGCCACTCGACACTACCAACGCTAAGGAGGAACTCGGCGATATGATGTGGTACGTCGCACTCGCCTGTAACGCACTCGGCTTCTCCCTCGAAGACGTGATGCGTTCCAACATTGCTAAGCTCCGTGCGAGGTTCCCAGACAAATTCACCGAGAAGGCAGCCGCCGACGAGAACCGCGACCGCGAAGCCGAACGTCAGGCAGTCGGTAACCGAGCGTTCGCCAAGTTCTACGGGAACCGAGAAGGGCATACCACGCTGACTCACGTTCCGGCGGCGCAGATGGATGAGGCGTTGCCGAATCTGAAGGAACTGAATAACGTCGTTCCGCTCGTGCCGGCTTGTCAGTACTGCGATAAGGCGGCGACGAAAGTGCTAACTTGGAACCGAGGCGAGCTGAGCAAGATCAGACCGGTAATGTGGTGCGGGGAATGTAGTCTAAATGACGCACTGAGGTCTCACGGTATCTGTATGACGGCACCCATAGTCGAGGGTGAATACTACACGGTTGCCGATATTCCTGAGACCGACATGGGTAAGGTCGCCGACTCCGCCAAGCACAATCCGAGTACGCCGCGAGCTTGATGCCGAAGTTTCCGTTACACTACACACCTAGCCCTTCACGGGGCCAGGTCTTATTCATAGGAGATGACATGAGTTCGATTGCCGACGCGCCGAAATGGCTGAAGCCTTACGTGTTTCACGGCGTCGACATTGAGGCGCGCGAGGACCGTGATCAAGCCGTCGGCGAATGCCCGCTGTGCGGAAAGGTCGGTAAGTTCTACGTCGGGGTAGCCGACGGCCAATGGGACTGTAAGAGTTGCGGGCGGAAAGGGAACGTCTACAACTTCATCAAGGAATACCACGAACTGTGCATGAAGGCCGGTGCCGATTACGACGGGCTGGCTGCCGAACGCGGCTTCTTGTATCCCGAATCGGCAATCGAATGGGGCGTGGTTCGGTCAGTGCTTACCGGCGAATGGCTCATCCCCTCGTACAACGAGAAGGGGAGCATGAATAACCTCTACCGCTACTGTCATGAACCGCAAAAGAACCGGTGGCGGTGGTACTCGATGCCGGGCCTAAACCACGGCATTCATACCCCGATGACCCTGTACGAACCGGGCAAGCCTAACCTAGCGATTCTGGAAGGCCCCTGGGACGGGATCATGTTCTATGAAGTGGTGAAGCGTGCCCGGCCCGAACAGGAGAGCTACTACGCACTCACGTCGAACGAAATGGGGTCGCTATTCAACTTCACTAACGTGGTTGCGGCACCGGGCGCGAGTGTCTTCCCAGACATGTACCGCGACTACTGCGCCGACAAGCACGTTTGGATGATGTACGATAATGACTATCCCGTCCAGCACGAGTCGGGCGTAATGCAGCCGCCGAACGGTTGGGCGGGCATGAACCGGGCGACGCAGACGCTGCTCTCTGGGGAGAATAAGCCCTCCACTATCAACGTGATGACTTGGGGTGAGGGCGGCTGGACGCCGAACTACGCCGACGGGTTCGACGTGAGTGACTACTTCAACTGTGTGAATAACATATCCGACCGCGTGAAGGCGCTCGGCGGACTGATGGCCAACGTCCTCCCGTTCCCGGAAGATTGGATGCCCGGCCGGACCGCGACCGCCAAGGCTACGGGCGGTAGCGAACTCCAGTGCCTTCCTTGTAACACCTTCTCCCAGCTCGAAAAGGAGTTCCGCAAGGCGCTGAAATGGAACCCCGGTATGCGCAAGGGTTTGGCGTGTATGCTGTCGACGATCATCTCCACGACCGGCGTCGGCTCACAGTTATGGATGCGGTTCATTAGCCCGCCGTCAACAGGGAAGACGACGTTCTGCGAGGCCGTTTGCGTGGCGAGTAAGTACACGAAGCCTATGAGCCACCTGACCGGCTTCTTTTCCGGCGTGAAAGACAAGGAGAACCCGTCCGAAGACCTGGGCCTGATCAGTAAACTGTTCAATAAGACACTGGTGACGAAGGACGGCGACACGCTCCTCCAGTCCGACAATCTGGGCAAGATTCTCTCGGAGGCGCGGGACATCTACGACCGCACCGCACGGACCCACTTCAAGACCGGTAGCGGTCGCGACTACGGCTCAATCAATATGACTTGGATTTTATGCGGCACCAGTTCGCTGCGACTGCTCGACACGTCGGAACTCGGCGAGCGGTTCCTGACCTGCTCGATTATGGACAAGATGGATGAGGACTTCGAGCGGGAGGTCCAGCGCATGGTCATGAAACGGCTCATTCGGAACCGGGGCATGGAAGCCAATGGTAAGCCGGAGACGCGACACGACCCGCAGCTCACCCGCGCTATGGCTCTATGCGGTGGGTACGTCGAGTACCTTCGCGAGAACGCGACGGGGCTACAAGAAGCCGTGATCATGTCTGAGCAGTGCGAGGAAGACATCATGGATATGGCCCTATTCGTGGCCTTCCTCCGCGCCCGCCCCAGCCTAAAGCAAGAGGAGATCGTTGTGCGGGAGTTCTCGCCCCGCCTCACCGAACAGCTGGGGCGACTCGCGATATGTCTCGCTGCCGTCCTCAATAAGCGGGAGGTCGATACCGAGGTTATGGATCTCGTTCGGTCGGTGGCTATCGACACGTCGTGCGGGATCACGTTCGACATGGCGAGGGCGATGATGGATTCCGGTGAGACAGGCATCGAGCCGCGCAACCTCGCCATGTTCACTCACGAGACGACGAACAAGGCGAACGACCTACTGAGATTCATGCGGAAGATCGGTGTCGTCGAAACCTTCACGGCGATACTCGCGCCGGGCGTCCGCTCGAAGCCGAAATGGCGGCTAACCTCACTCCTTCGCCGACTGTGGTCGGTCGTCGTGAATAACGAGATCCCGACCGACATCGAATCGACGAACCCGTTCGCGACCGCCGAGGCATCGCCGGAAGCGCTCGCCGAACTCGAAGCGATTGCCGAAGCCGAATCGCTCACGGAATCGGGTATCGCGGCCGACGAGAGTGCCGAATAGACCCAGTTTCTAGCTCCGTATTTGCCCGCCTTAGCACGAACGCCGTCTTAGACGTGTCTCTACCCGTTTAGCGACGGTCGTGCCGTTTAGAGTGTCGAGTTTCACTTTTTAGGGGTCGTTATGCCGCCGATTAAACCGCAAGATATTAAGCGTGACCCGAAAGCGAGACGGATACCGGAAGCGGTATTCGTCGCCTTCAACGAACTACTCGTCGAGAAGTGGGACGGGAGAGAAGCCCGAATCACGCTCATCGAAGCGCTGAAGCTCGCCGTCGAGAAGATGAACAGGTACTTCGCCGACAGCGCGGGCGAACCCCAGATAGTCAGTGAAGCGGTACTGATGAATAACCGCTGGATGGACGTGGAGGACGATTACCGGAAGGCCGGCTGGTCGGTCGTTTACGAACAACCGATACGGGGTGAGGACGATTTCGGGGCGTACTACGTTTTCACGAAATCAACACGAGGGTAACATGCCTAAACCCGTTCACCGGTCAGCGACCAGAGCGAAGGTACTGACCGGCGATATGCGAGAACTGTCCCTAACCCTCCCTGACTCCGGGTTCGATTCCGTAGTGACCGACCCGCCCTACGAACTCGGCTTCATGGGTAAAGCATGGGACAGATCGGGCGTGGCGTTCGACCCCGACACTTGGCGGTCTGTCCTCCGCGTACTCCGGCCGGGCGGCTACATGCTGTGCTTCGGCGGGGCTCGCACCTATCACCGCCTGACGTGTGCGGTCGAAGACGCCGGTTTCGAGGTCCGCGACTGCTTGATGTGGATTTACGGAACGGGCTTCCCGAAGGGTGAGGGTTGCTTAAAGCCCGCATGGGAACCGGTACTTCTGGCGAGGAAGCCTGGTAAGCGGGTATTACCGTTGAGTATCGACGTGTGCCGAGTACCGACTAATGACAAACTAGGGGGAGGGGCCGAAGGGGGAACGCGGGCGGACCAAAAAGGCCACGAAGGTTGGACTAGACCTTGGATGAGCGACCCGTTAGCACGAGAGGCACATGCCGCAAGGGTACGTGAAAACGTCGCGAAAGCTGAAACCATGGGCCGCTACCCCGCGAACGTCGTCCATGACGGTAGTGACGAGGTGATGGAAGCGTTCGCGGCGTTCGGCGAACGTAACGGCGGTCACTACCCGAAGGCGCGCGGCGGCGGCGGGTTGTCGACGAGCGGGCACGCGGGCCAGGACGGTCTAGTGGAACGCAATTCCGATACCGGCACAGCCGCCCGCTTCTTCTACTGCGCGAAGGCGTCCAAGGCCGAACGCGGCGAAGACAATACACACCCAACGGTCAAGCCTCTATCTTTGATGAGATGGTTAGTACGCCTCGTTACGCCCCCTGCCGGCAAGCTACTCGACCCGTTCGCGGGTAGCGGCACAACCCTACTAGCGGCCCGTCAAGAAGGGATGAGCCCTACCGGTATCGAGTTGGAAGAAAGTTACGCAACCATAGCACGAGAACGATTGAAAGGACATGGATATGCCGAAGCCGGTGCATAGCAAATCGAAGTGTGTTAACGCGACATGGTTCTCGTCGGATCACGTCCGGTCCGACGACGGAACGAAATGTTTGGCTTGCGGTATTAGGCTGTCGCCCGACTCGCCCGTAACCATCCTCACGGGTGATTCCGCGCAGACCCTAAAGCATCTCCCCGATAGGTCGGTTCACTGTGTCGTTACCTCGCCACCGTACTACGGGCTACGGGACTACGAGGTGGAGGGTCAGCTTGGCCTGGAGAAGACGCCGGAAGAGTACGTGGCGAACCTCGTCGCCGTCTTCCGCGAAGTGCATCGCGTCCTCCGCGACGACGGGACACTATGGCTCAACATCGGCGACAGTTATTCGGGAGGCGGCGGGTATTCTCCCGATGCCCCGTCTAATCAAAATCGGAAGTTGTTTAACGGAGCGTCTCGGTCCAAGACATTTGAATCGTCGAAGCGCCGAGCCAGAGAAGGGTACAAACAAAAAGACCTGATCGGCGTCCCGTGGATGGTCGCGTTCGCGCTCCGGGCCGACGGCTGGTACCTACGGAGCGACTTGATATGGGCCAAGCCGAACCCGATGCCGGAGAGCGTAACCGACCGATGCACTAAGGCGCACGAGTACCTGTTCATGTTTACCAAGTCGCCGACGTACTACTTCGACCAAGAAGCGATCAAGGAACCGGCGGCGTACCCGAACGACAACCGCAAGGCGCGGTCGAAGCCGGGGCAAAAGAACCTCGAAGAGGGCATACATAACAAAATGGCTCCCGGCGACGGCGGTGTTGATAACCGCAATAGGCGTTCCGTGTGGTCGGTCGATTCGGAATCAGCACTCCTCGAATGGCTGGGCCGGGAGTCGCCGGAACTCCTCGGTAGGTTCCTCGACGAGTCGCGAACGAAGGGCGACGTATGGACGATATGCCCGAAGCCGTACAAGGGCGCGCACTTCGCCTGTTACCCGCCCGAACTGGTGAAGCCTTGCGTACTCGCCGGGTCGTCTGAGAAGGGCGTATGCCCCGGATGCGGTGCGCCTTACGTTCGCGTGGTGGAAAAGACGACGCTGACGAGGGACCGCCCTAACGAGTTTGTGAAGCGGACGGGTGCGAACGGGACGGGTAACGTAATCAATCTCACGCGCCAAGGCGTTCGCGCCGAGACCGTGGCTTGGGAGCAATCGTGTTCGTGTTCGCCGGCCGAACCGGTGCCGGCGACGGTCCTGGACCCGTTCGGCGGGTCGGGCACGACGGCGGAAGTGGCGTTGGACCTGGGGCGGAACGCGGTACTGTGCGAACTGAACCCCGACTACCTTCCCCTGATTCACGAGCGGCTAAAGTATCGCATCGAGTCGGCGAAGAAGCTCGCCCTCGCTCGGAGTCGGTTCGCCGCCCGCTTTTCCTCTGGGGAGAATGGACAATGACTGTGTTACCGGAACATGTTATGGAGTGGATGTTTGAGTGGAAATGCGAACACAAATGTGACGTGACGTTCGACCGGCTACTTTCGACGTTCGGTAAAGACAAGGAGGCTCGCAATAGCCTGGAAAGGTTCTTGGCCGGTAAGGTGAATGCCCTACTCGCTCGTGCCTCCTCGGTGCCTACGGGGGAGGGAACGGGCACCCTACCCATCGTACCGACGCCCGACCTCCCTACCGGTTAGGGGCTACGAGTCGTAGGGCCGGGAGGCGAACATGTACATGCTTCCCGTCCTATAATAAATACATAGTAAACAAATAAATAACAAACAAGGGTATCGCGTATACGTAGTATAATAGCAGTCGCGTTTGTTAGGGTTTGTCGTTGTGCGATAGACGATTACTGAGCGACGACCCCATACCGAAAGTGTTGAACTCCGCTACGCTAAAGGCTCGCCCGCAACCCGTTTAGCGTGTAACCATGGTAGCACCCGTGAGGAACTACAAACCCACCTTCAAGCTAAAGACGTACCTTGACGGTGGGGCGTTCGGCAGGCCGCTACCCGACGGGCCGACGACCGCGCCCCCCGGTACGCCGGAAAAGCTCTGCGTGTTCGAGGAGCGGGCGGCGAAGCGGCAGCAACTATTCCACCCCTACGACGCCCGGTATTGGGGTGATCCGCGCCCGGTTGATTTCTTAGCGGGCAAGTGCGGTGACCTCGACCCGGACGCCGTGGGCACCAGTCGGGTACGGTCGATCACCGCCATGAGGCGAATCGCGGAGGACGAATCATGAAGTACGCTATGGGGTACTGTGAGTTACGCAACTACTGGATGCCGGTCGTGTTCCCCGACGACGTGGTTCATATAATCATAGCTGCGGCTCTAAAGGCGTCGGGGTTCGCGCTCCATTCCGCAGGGTTCGTTACCGTCGATACCGACGAGACCGGCTCACGCGTGGTACTAAGTGACGAACGGTCGGAATCTCTCAAGTGTGGGCCTGGACCCCAGGACGAACTGATTTTGACTTTGTTCCTCCTCCACGGCCTGTCGGGTCTGAGCCTGGCGAACGTGATTACTCTCATTGCCCTTCGCCACAAGCAGGGCGTCGCCCCTAAAGACGTAATCACATCGCTCGTAGGTGACCCGTCCACTCGCGGTACAGACTCGGTAGACGCCCCTCCTGACCCGCCGAAGAGGGCACGAATATGAGCCGCCGTTCGACCGAGGACGAGGTATGCATGGTTTGCTACGAGAGTTGTACAACGGTGCACTCTATGATGGGCTGGGAGATAGTAGGCGGCTCGGCGAAGTGCGAACGCTGCTTCATGTACGAGTCGCAGTGGCACCACATAGTCCGTGAGACCGGCGTGGAACATGTTCGTGTGGAAGTGATAGAGGTCGCTTTCGGTACGTTCGATTACTCGCATGAGCTTCTCCCCGATGATGTGACGAGGCTCAACGCACTACGTGACTCGTTGATAACCGAGGCGCGGCGGTTTAGAGAGCATCCTGACGCCGGTAACTGGATAGCGGCGTTACTACTGGTTTTCGCCGA
>Ga0207694_10000117_pt1 | contig 84322 bp, 73 predicted proteins | sample KBSC34metaG_FD_184353 | JGI IMG/M metagenome (GOLD analysis project Ga0207694, IMG submission 184353) | Corn rhizosphere microbial communities from Kellogg Biological Station, Michigan, USA - KBS C3-4 metaG (SPAdes) (version 2) | ecosystem: Host-associated > Plants > Roots > Rhizosphere > Soil... | reverse complement strand
CTTCCGACTCGAGCGTTGCCATACCGCCCTCCGTGGGTGGGTAGAATGAGAGTGCACGGGCGCCGCGAGGAGGCTCGCCTCCGCCGCGGCGCTGTCGCACGCCGCCTGGACCGCGTGCCCGGTGAGACCTCGCGGAGAAACGTGTGCACGGACCGGCGCGCCGGGATTCCGGCGGCGGGATCGACGCGCCGCGGCGATGGGAAGGTATCCTCACGTGATCCGCCAGAATCCGTGATAGCCGTACTCTAACTGATTCGTTTCCCCCGCGTCAACCCGACCCCTCCCGCCCTGCTTCCGGGACGGACCGCGGGTGAGCCGACCGGCCCCGGATCTCGCTGTCACAGGCGCTTTTGAGCCCTGTCAGCGTAGCTTGGCCGAAAGCGGCCGGGGCCCGGGAGGAACGGGTCGAGACCTGCGGTACGCGGCGATCCGGGCAGGGTCTGCGATGCCGGCCCGGCCGGAGAACACCGCCTTTGGGGACGCGGGAGAGACGCGGGAAAGGGAGTGATCCTCGATCCAGCCGGCAGGCGGTTGACGAATGATCGACCGTCCTGTAACTGATTAACCGTCCTGGAAAGTAATCCACCTTGCTCCACCCCCCTTGACGCCGCTCCCGCGTCTCCGGCGGACGTGTGCACGGGCCGATCGCCATGCCGCCGGCCGGCGGGGCGGGGCTCCGCGCTCCGGCTCGCCAGGCGCTGCGGCGTGGCGGCGGGAGCGGAGAGAACGAGAGTGAACGTGACCGCAGTGCCGAAGTTCCCGCCCGCGGCGGCGGAGCAGACGTTCGAGCCCGGGGTGCTGCGCGAGTTCTCCTCCCGCGTGCTGCAGACCTTCGGGGTGCCGGCGGAAGACGCGGAGCTGGCGGCGGGCGTGCTGGGCAGCGCGGACCTGCGCGGCATCGACACGCACGGGGTGGCCCGGCTGCCGCAGTACGTGGAGATGCTCGCGCAGGGGCGCATCAACCCACGCCCGCGCATCCGGACGGTCCGGGAAACGCCCGCCACGGCCACGGTGGACGGAGACAACGGGCTGGGGCTGGTGGTGGGCCCGCGCGCCAACGAGCTGGCGATGGAGAAGGCGGAGCGGGTGGGGACCGGCTGGGTGGCCGTGGGGAACAGCAATCACTTCGGGGCGGGCGAGTACTACCCGCTGCAGGCGCTGCCCCGCGGCCTGATCGGCTGGGCGATGACCAACTCCCCGCCGCAGGTGGCGCCGCTGTGGGGCGCCGAGAAGATGCTGGGGACCAACCCCCTGGCGATCGCGTTCCCCGCGCTGGAGGAGCCGCCGGTGGTCATCGACCTCACCACCAGCGCATTCGCCTTCGGCAAGGTGGAGGACGCGGCGCGCCGGGGGACCTCCATCCCGGAAGGGTGCGCCATAGACCGCGACGGCCGGATGACCACCGATCCGCACGCGATGCTGGACGGAGGCGCGCTCCTTCCGCTGGGGTCCGACCGCGAGCGCGGCGCGCACAAGGGGTACTGCCTGGGGGCGATGGTGGACCTGCTCTGCGGACCCCTGGGGGGTGCCAGCTGGGGGCCCTTCGCGCCGCCGTTCCCCGCGCACCTGCCGCCGCCGGCGCGGACCGTGGGGAAGGGGGTGGGGCACCTGTTCGGCGCGTTCCAGGTGGCCGCGTTCGCCGATCCGGCGGAGTTCGGGCGCCAGGTGGACGACTGGATCCGCACGCTCCGGGCGACCCGGCCCGCCGAGGGCACCCCGGGCCCCCTGATCCCCGGTGATCCCAACCGCCGCGCGGAACAGGTGCGGCGGCGGGAGGGGATCCCCGTCATCCGGCCGGTGGTGGAGGCGCTGGAGCGCGTCGCCCGGCAGACCGGCGTCCCCCTCGGCTGAGGGGGCAGGCCACACCAGGCCGCGGCCGCATCGCCCCGGTCGAGCGAGCGGAAGCGGCCTCGGCAGCCGGTGTCTCCGCCCGCTCCGCTCAGCTCGTCTTCGCCGTCGGCGGCTGGTAGGTGCCGACCGGCGCGCGGAAGGTGATCGCCAGGCGGTTCCAGCCGTTGATGGTGATGATGGCCATGGTGAGGCTCACCACTTCGGCCTCGTCGAAGTGGCGGCGCACCTCTTCGTATGCCTCGTCGGGCACGCCGGTGCGGCTCACGTCGGTCACCGTCTCGGTCCAGGCCAGCGCGGCACGTTCGCGAGGGGTGAAGAACGGCGTCTCGCGCCACACCGGCACGGCCAGCAGCCTCTGCGCCGTCTCGCCGGCGGCGAGCGCGTCCTTGGTGTGCATGTCCACGCAGTAGGCGCAGCCGTTGATGTACGACGCACGCAGCTTCACGAGCTCCTGCAGCGAGTGCTCCAGCCCCGACTTGCGGACGAACTGCTCCATCCCGTACATCGCCCGCACCGCGTCGGGCGACACCTTCGTGTAGTCCAGGCGCGGGGCGTGGGGCGACTGCGCGGCCGCGGCGGCGAGGTCGGACAGGTCGGGCACGGCGGTATCGATCGCGTCCATGGGGGTCTCCGTTGGTCGGTTGATTCGCATCGACCGCGCGCCTCGCGTCGGCCGATACAGGGTAGACGGGGAGTGCCGCCGCGTGTGACAGCGACGTTCGACGGACGCTGAAATCCGCCGTCGAAGACAGGTCCGATCTCCGCCATCGAAGGTACGGCCGGACGGACACGACCACGACTGGACGCGGGAACGCGGCGGCGTCACCTTCCACCGACGGCTCGATCCACCGCATTCGCATCGCCATGAGCGTTTTCGATCCGCAGACCGACACGCTCGGCGTGCTGCGCCACCGCCCGCGCCTGCTGGGCCTGGGCTACCGCATGCTGGGCGACCTGCACGAGGCCGAAGACCTGGTGCAGGATGCGTATCTGCGCTGGTACCAGGGAGACCGCGCCGACGTGGCGACGCCGGAGGCCTGGCTGCTCACGGTGACGGCACGGCTGGCGGTGGACCGACTGCGCCGCGCGTCGGCGGCCCGCGAGTCGTACATCGGCCCGTGGCTCCCCGAGCCCGTGGCCACCACGCCCGCGCCCGACCGCGGGGCCGAGCTCCAGTCGGACCTGTCCGTCGCGCTGCTGCTGATGCTGGAACGGCTGGCGCCGGAGGAGCGCGCGGCGTTCCTGCTGCGCGACGTGTTCGACACCGGCTACGGCGAGATCGCCGGGATCTTGTCGCGCAGCGAGGCGGCGGTGCGGCAGATGGTGCACCGCGCCCGCGAGCGCGTACGCGGCGGCCCTCCCCGCTTCACCGCCCCGGCCGACGCGGGCGAGAGGCTGCTGCACCGCTTCCTGGACGCGCTTGCCGCAGACGACCGGGACGCCGTGCTGGCGCTGCTGGCGCCCGAGGTGACGGTGACCAGCGACGGCGGCGGCAAGGTGACCGCGGCGCGCAACGTGGTCGTGGGCCCCGACCACGTCGCTCGGCTGATGCTGGGGCTGGAGCGCAAGCACGGCGCAGGTCTGGTGCACCGGTTGATCCACCTGCACGGGCAGCCGGCGCTGCTCTCGGTGGGGGCCGGGCTGCGATTCACCACGGTTCTGGAGACGGACGGCGAGCGCATCCACGCCGCCTACATCGTGCTCAACCCCGACAAGCTGCGCCGGTTGGACGACGGGCCGGTGGCGATCGAGTGAAGCCCCCGGACAACACCCGGTAGCGGTTGATGGAGGTACCTGGCTCGGCTGACGCCCGGCCATTGCCGCGCTCTGCGCTCGTGCCGCGGCAAGGGCGCTCGTGCGCGCTCCGGCCGACGATGAGTCGCAGGCTGGGGCCAATTGACTCGTGACCTCTGCCTGAAGCGAAGAGGGTCTCCAAAAACCCGTTTAGTTACACACCGCTTGTTACACCGATTGCGCTTTGGTGCTGTGAACACGAGAAGGCCCTGCAACGAAGTCATTGCAGAGCCTCACTTAACACAGTAGGGCCAGCCGGATTTGGACCGGCGACCCCCTGAACCCCATTAAGGGGACTTCATCGCTCTTCTGTCGGTTCCTGTTGGCATTTGCACGTGTTCAGATCTTGGTAGATCCATTCGCGGGTGGCGCTGTCGATGTGGCCGGAGGTCCAGTCAGACAGACAACCCGCCGTCAGGCGTAGAAGCGCGAAGGAGGCGGGGGGCGGTGTCAGATCGGGAGAAAAGGAAATGGCCCCAACCCACGCCAGCGACGCGGGTCGGGGCCAATGGGCCGGGTGGGACTCGACCACACGGCCAACGGATCAAACGGGCGTTCATGCGGCAACGCAAGGCTCCAGAATCCGCGCGTTCGTTAGCGTTCGCCAGCGGGACAAACCATCGAATCCGCCAATCGATTCGCCAAATCGACACCCGGAATCAGCATGTACAAAGACCTTCGAGTCTGCGAGCGCTGGCTGAGAGGCCGAATCACTCGAGGTCCAGATCTCGCGTCTTGCCGGCAGTTCGTTCGTACGTCACGCCAGGCGAAACGAAAATCCAGCGTTCCAACGGGCCTTTACCGCGGACACGCACCAGCCACGCCTCCCGCCCGGGCGGTCCGTCGTGCACAAAGACGGGCGGATAGGCCGCCTCCCCCGCGTTCACATCCACACGGTCGGCCGCGCGGTGGGCGGCTTCCTGCACCGTGATCCCGGTCACCACCGGCGGACACTCCTCCACCCGCGCGGGATTGCGGCAGAAGCTGCCCACCGCCGCTACGCGGCCGGTAGGCAGAACGCGGACGAAGCCGACTACACGGTCCGCGCCCATGAGCGGCACCAGCCAGTACGACGGTTGCAGTGAGAGGTCGTGCACCAACACCGGCTCCCCGGCCGCCCCTCCGCTGACTGCGGTTAGCCGAGAGTCCACGGTGGCCAAGGCACCGCCTAACTCGCGCTCCGCAGCGGCACGTGCCTCGCTTGCGCCGATCACGCGGCCGGCTCCGCCCCGAGGGCGATCAGGAATGGCGGGCGGTTAGGAATGGCGGACATAGATAAAGTTAGTGTGGTGCACGGTGTCCCAGTCTTCCCAGAGGACTGCACCGCCCGTACATGGATCCGGGCTCGCGGGCCAGGGATCGTGGATCTGGAGCCACTGCCTGGGCGGCCGGACCGAGAGCGTGGCGTTCTCCCGCATCCATCCTGTGCAGACGCGCGCGTGCCCTTCGATCCCGCTCTTCACGGGTCGGTTGGCATCGATCTCGGCCTTGGCCTCGGCCCACGTAGGAGTGGAGTCGATGGTTGCGACCAAGCCGCTCCGCGAGAGCGTCTCGTAGCCGACCCGCTGCTCCGCATTCCCGGTTCCCGACGGGCCGGTCTTCATCTCTGCCGCAATCGCATCCTGCGTGAACTCATAGCGGTAGAAGTCGAGAATCATCTGGGCCGTAGCCACCGCGCAGAAGACATCGGTTCGCTGCGCATACAGCGCGAAGCAGTCGTGGGTTCCAGGAGAGTCGCAACGCAGCGAGTACTTAAGCACACGGGAAGAAGTCGGCCCGACATTCACGTCGAGGTGTCCTTCCAGCGCCTGCCGCAGCTCGACCATCGTCTGTGGATCGAGATTCTCCGCGAGCAGCGCCGGCAGGCGCTCCTGCGCAGCCCTGAGCTCTGCGTCCGCCTGGCGGAAGATCAGCATCCGTTCGTGGGGCCGCGGGGCTACAATCGTCTGGTAGTAAGACCAGGCCGCAAACCCCTCAGGCTCTCCTGGGCCGAGATTGGGTATCTCCTCGAGGGAAACGGCGTCATAGATCACGCTCCGCCGGCCCGCGTCCCGCAGAGCTACGCGCACACCGATCTTCGGATAGCTGTAGCAGACCAGCCGTGCCGTGTCGGTGAAGGTCTGAGGAAACTGCTCCTGCGCACGCGTGAGTGCGCGCTCCAGAGCGGCGTCGGGATCCCACAGCGTCTGAGGAGTTTCGATGGCCAAGACCGGTGGACCCACGAGTTCGTGCGCTGCGGCACGAACCCACCCCGGCCGTGCCGCGCCCGGGATGCGCGCGGGAAAGAGATAGAACAGCACCACGTCCGTGAGATCGTAAACTTCGTAGTGCCTGTGCTCAACCACCCCGTCAAGGAGATCCTCCGGGGACGGTGCCTGCATGGGAGTGAAGGCGCGGCGGAGCGTGAACAGCGCATGCTCCCGTGCGCGTTCCACGTCAACCGGTTGCGGCATATACGGTGGATCTCCAAAGATCGTCGACATGGTGACCTCCTATCGTGCGCATCCAATCACGGCGCGAGCGGCGACGTGAGTGACTTCCAGGCAACGCAGTTGCGGCCCGCCAAACCTCGCGGCGGAGGCTCGTTTTTCATCAAGCGGCGGTCCGCCGAGCCTCCCCGCTACTTGATGGACGCCTGTGCGCCCACGCACTTGAAGTCGGGGCTACCCTCGAAATCCGGAATGGAGGGGAGCAGATCGTCGTTGAGATCGCTGACCCCTAGCGGACCATAGAAGGCGGCGAAGTGGTGCCGGACCTCCTCAGGACTCAGGTTCCCGGGATGGGTGAGTGTCCCTTTGAGGACGTGATGGATCTCCACCCGGAACACGTCCTTCGTGCCCGGCTCGGGAGTGAGATCACTGAGCTGCACCGGCGCGGTGGCGCCGGAGCCGTTCAGCTCCTGCCACTCCAGCTTCTCAAGACCACCGATAATCCAGGTAACCTGGTGCGACAGTACGCGGTCTTTGCCGCCGAGGTGCCACAACGTCCCCCGCGCCAGGATCTCGAAAACGCCCCCCGACAGCAGGGTCACACGGGAAACAACGTTCGCCGGGTGCTTGGTGGTCAGGAGGTCGGGATCAACGAGGTTGCTCCCGGGGAGCTTGCTCAGGTCCGGGAGTTCGCCCACCGGCTGCGTGACGCGCGAGGGCACCAGACTGGTGTTCGCTCGTTGGTTCCCCCTCAGCACCAGCTCCAGCCCCTCCATCAGGAGGCCTTCACCGGCCCCCTGCCGGATCCGCACCTCGTGCGGGTCATGGCCGGAATGACGAGTGTCCGGCATGAGCACGTGCACCGAGCCAGCGGTCTCGTTCGGAACCCACAGGCACATGCAGTGGAATTCAAGGATCAGCGTGGCCATGGATCTCTCTCTCCTTCCGGTGATGAATCAGGAACCTACATAACGGAACCCCGCCCAGGTCGCCGGAGAGCGCCGCGCCGCGTCCCCGGACTCCAGCATCCTCAGTTGTGCCGCACGAAGGGCCTCGGGGGCGTCGCCCCGGGTGCGGTATGCGCGGTGGAACTCTACCATGAGCGGCCAGGTGCGAGCGTCGTCCACCTCCCAGAGACTCCCCACGACGCCGCCCGCCCCCGCCGCCAAGAAAGCACCCCCGAGACCGGAGAGTCCTTCCGCGCGGCCGTTCCCGGTGCGCACGGTGCGACACGCCGAGAGCACCACCAGCGCCAAGTGGCGAAGCTCGAGTTGCGCGATGTCACCCGCCTCAAGACTCGCCTGCCTATCCGGGTCACCCGCCAGAAGCAGGTACGACCGCTCCGGGCGCTCGTTGTCGAACACCGCGTGCGCCGCGACGTGGACGACCCGAGCCCGGGCGAATCCGTTGAGAAGGGCCTGCCGCGTGGCCGCCGCTCCGGAAATCACCTGTGCGCCCGGATACCCCGGCGCAATTTCCTCGACCTCGCGCGCCGCTCCGGCCAGCCTTTCGAAGCCAGCGTGCGTACTCGGCCTGAACGCCGGGTCGGCCACGAAGAGGGCAGGTCCGTTGGCCCGCTGTCCACTTCTGCGGGCGGCCAGGCGCAGGCTGGGCGAGAAGCGGAGGGCATGGTCCTCCACGAGGTAACGCCGGCGCCTCGCGTCGAAGAGCGCGGCAAAGGGGATGGCGGCGATGTCACCGTCCGCGACCACCACGAGCGGGGTACCCGCGCCGCCCAGCCGCTCCTCCACCGGCCGCACGAGCAGGTCGAAGAGCCGCGTCAGCCCAGGACGGAGTTCCTCGGTGCCGGCACCGCGCTCAAGCTGTCGCTGCAACAGCTCGATGGCGCGCGCGAGGCCCGTGCTGTCGATCGTCGTCCTGGAGACCTCCACCCGACGGCCTGTCACCGTCCATATGAGGAGCGTGTCGCCGACCAGAGCGTACTCCAGCGCCGTCTGGCCCGGGGGTGCTGTAACCGCCCAGTCACCCCTCGGCCATTCGGCCCGACCCGCTGAGGCGAGCGATGCCCGCCCGCGGTCGACCGACGCAAGCGCTTCCGTCGTGCGCCCGGCGGCGAGCTTCAGCAGGGCGACGCGCGCCACCACCGCCCCCGCGGCCGCAAAGACTGCCGCGCGCCGGGGTTCCATGCGAACCGAGTCGCGCCGCGCCTCCAGCATCGCTAGGGCCTGCTCGAGCCGGACAGTTCCCCCTGCCGCGTCGCCCGCGGCGATGCGGGCCTGCGCCGACGCGACGAGCGGGGAAAGCGCCACGAGCGGTGCGCGCTTCAAGAGCGTCGCCCCCGCCGAGTCCAGCGCCTCCGCGGCCAAGAGGGGGCGGGCTCGCATCTCGGTAGCTGCGCGTGCCATCTGCCACTGCGCGACCATCCAGCCCCGCGCATCGGGCGCACTGATTCCCTCGATCGCTGCGAACCCGGCTGCCACGTCTTCGCTCGCCCGCACTGAGTCGCCCGCCGCCGCCAGTAGCCGCGCCCGGGCGAGACGCGCCTCCGCTATGAACGTAGGCTCGCCGGTATGCTCGGCGATTCCCACCCCTTCGTCCTTCAGCCGCAGCGCCGCCCGTGGGAACCCGTCGTCGGCCACAATCTGCCCCAGATGCGAGAGCAGGTTGTGCAGCCGGTACGAGCTCCGGTATGGCTGCAGCCGGAACAGCGCGCGGTGCGCGACAGCGTACCCGTCGTCCATGTCGCGGGTGGAGAAGTACGCGAGAGACATCATGTCGAGGGCGGTTCCCTCTTGCTCCCGCTCTCCGGCTCGCGAGAAGAGCGAAGCGGCCTCGCGCGCCTCCTCGAGCACTGCGTCGTAGCGGTCCCGCCGCAGGCGTAGTGCCGCCAGCAGGAGCCGGGCACGGCCCGCCAGCGCCGGCTGACGCGCGCTGTTGGCTTCCGTGGCCACCTCGCGGAAAATGCGCTCGCCCGCGCGGCTGTCGCCACTCAAGAACAGCATGTTCCCGTACAGTAGCCGTGCCCATGAGGCAAGTGCTGGAGAGTCATCGGCGGCCCATGCGGCGGCTGCGAAGCGCACCGCAGCGGCGCCAGACTGAACGTGGTTGTCGAGCTCGCAGCCGGCCGCAAAGTCCCGGTGCGCGCGGGCCAGGCGGGACCGGACGCGCGGGTTCGCCGCTCGAATTGAGCGGATCGCGTCCCCAAGGCTCCGGTCACCCCCGGTGCGTCGGTCCAGCGCGTAAGCCACCAGCTCTGCGCGCCGGAACGCCGCAGCGGCGCGCACCGTGTCGTTCGCCAAGACTGCCTCGCCCCAGGTGCCCAAGATCCGGCACCACCCCAGTAGCCGGCCTCCTTGTGGATCGGCGGCGGCGTAAACCGCGTACGCCTGCTCCGGTGCGCCGGCGGCGGGAGCGGCCGATGGCGGCTCCGCGCGAAGGCCCCTCAGGTTTTGCCGCGCCCTGGCGGCCCACGGTGATCGCGAATCCACCACCAGATACTCCTGCCATACTTTCGTTGCGCCCTCCAGCAAGCCGAGCCGCTGCAGTCCCAAGCCCAGATTGAAGAGAGCCGTGCGGTTTCCTGGCTCGTGCTCCAGCGCCTGGATTGCGACCTCGACCGCCGCGAACATGTCGCGCGTTGCGCCTGTCCTTTCCGCGCGCAGCAGGTACGCTCCAGAAAGATCTGCCAGCACCGGAGCTGGCCGGGCGCTCAGGCGAACCGCTTCGTGCAGAGATGAGATGGCCCGCTGGAGAGAATTTCCTCCGGTAGAATCCGAGAGGAGATCGATGAGCGCTCCCGCGTGGATCGCCTCCGGGTCCATGTTCGTCCGGACCACCCGCGCAACGCGGGCCGCAAGCTGAGCCATACGCGGTGAGCGGAGATGGTGCGCGGTGGCGCACTCGGTCGGGAAGGCGGGTGATGTTAACGGCCGGCACCGGGTCGGTGCCGCGGAGATCGTCAACCGCGGCGCCAGCTTTGGCGCGGAACCGACTTCATTGGCAAGCTCACGCAGCAGGTCACTGCCCGGCGCGTCGCCCGCTGGAGCGACGCAACTCGCCGCGGCCGCCGCGCACAACGCGCTGAGCCCGACAGTCCAGGCAATTTGCCTGACCCATCTCTCGAGTCGGTCTGGACCGCCAGAATGCATGTGAGGGAACACGGGTCGGAGAGAAGAACTCCCGAGAAACACTCCCAGCAACTGTTGTACTTCCCTGCAACGGCTACTACGCGCGCCGCGCTTGGCCTGCCGTACCTCTGGTCTACACGCTGGCGTCCACGGCCGCGGCCGGCAGCGGACGCCCACCGGGCGACGAGAAGACGAGCTGGCTGTCGGCGGGCAGGAAGACGGACGCGCAACAGGGGATTGCCAGGGGGATGAACGGCTCTGGGAATGATCTGGAAATGGGCCGGGTGGGACTCGAACCCACGGCCAACGGATTAAAAGTCCGCTGCTCTACCGGCTGAGCTACCGGCCCAAAACGCTCAAAACTAACGGGAGCGCAGCCGCTTCTCAAGCGCGTCGAGCCCGGGGTGGGGAGACGCCCGCCTCGCCGACGCGGACCGGCGGACCCGCCCGCGATCCGCCGGACCGCCTCCCCTTCCCCGCGCGGCCTACTTCTCTTCGCACTCCCTCGCTTCGGCGGGGGGGAGGAGCCGCTCGTCGACCAGGGTGAGCCCCGTCTCCTGCGCCTCTTCCACGACGAAGACGGCGGCCTGCCCCACCACCAGCTCGGCGCGCTGCGTGTCGAACGACACGCCGTCCAGGGCGACCACGGCCGCGCTGGAGATGGCGGCATGCCACTCGCCGCCGCCGCACGGATCCTTCGCCGCGGGCGGGTTCCTCACCTGCAGCACGGCCAGCAGCCGCCGCCCGGCGGCGTCCAGCAGGCGATACTCGCCGGGAACGCCGAAGGTGTGCGAGAGGAGCGAATCGTCCTCCAGCCGGGCGCTGCTCCACGCGCCGCGGGGGCCGCTGCCGCACACTGAGAAGCGCGGCGTCCGGTCGCTCTCCGCGTGCCACATGACGTGGTCGCCGGGGGCCACCTCGAGCTCCGCGGGGTCGGCCTGGAGCGCGCCGCCGGCCGCGCGCACCGTCACGTCGTGCTGCACGGGGTCGCGCGCCGCGCGCTCGCCCACGGTGATCGTGAACGGCCCCTCGCCGGCGGGGTGGGGCCCCGCGGGACCCAGGGTGTAGCGCACGCGGCCGGGAGACGGGAAGCGCCGGAAGTAGCAGTCGAAGTATCCCAGCGTACGGCTGTCGATGGTGTCCATGGTCGGGCTCCGCGGTCAGGGGGTGACGTTCGTGAGCAGCCTCAGCTCGGGCTCGCCGCTGTTGACCACCAGCGCGTTCACCGACGCGAGGTCGATGAACACCGCGGGGTCGTACGGCCCGGAGGCCGGGAGCAGCGGGAAGTGCTTGGGCTGGCTGTACAGGGTGAAGGTGGTGCCGGTGACGAAGGGGGTGAGCATCAGCCCCAGCAGCCCCGTGGCCCCGCCGATCCCGATGGAGGCGGTGATGGCGACCACCGCCGTGGCCAGGAACGGCCCGATGAACGGGATCGGCCCGAGCGCCGCCGCGGCCGCCACCCCGATCAGCGCGAGGATGGCCGACGCCGCGGGGGTGAGCTGCAGCACCGGAACGCTCTGGATCACCACGTTCACGTTCCAGTTGGGGTTCACGAACACCGTGTGCACCTTGAAGTTGCTGGTGAACAGCACCGATCCCGCGTGCGACACCGGCACGTTCACCGTGGGCCAGTTCACGTTGAACTCGGGGATGAGCACCACCCACTTCTTGAAGACCTTGACCTTGACCCCCGGGATGTGGATGTCGGGGATGAAGTCGCTGAGGTCGAACGAGAGGGTGAAGTGCGTGGTGTAGTTCAGCTTGCACCCGTTGATCTGCACGTTGTCGGTCGGGAACAGGTGCGCCGTGCCGCCGGTGAACCAGGCGGTCGCGTTGTAGGTCACGTGGAACTGCTTCAGCTGGGTCGATCCGGCGTTGGCCACCATGCCGAGCGTGGCCTGCGCCACGGGGAGCACCTGGTTGACGGCCGCCTCGTCCATGGCTGCGGTGATGTCGGGCATGATGCCTCCGGGTGGGGTTAGAGGTTGCCTTTGAGGGAGAGCTCGTCCTGGTCGATCCGCGGCGCGCCGGAGGTCACGAGGGTGAACGCGCCCAGCGGGATCGAGAAGTAGGGCAGCGGGACGCCGGCGAGCGCGCCGTTCAGCAGCAGCGTCGCCACGGCGTCCACCGACTTCTGCAAGTTCGCGGGGACGGGTCCGACGTGGGTGTCCGTGACACTGAGCGTCATGGTTTTCGACCCCGGGTGGAGGACCGGAATGGCCACGGCCCATACGCTGCCGGCAAACGACTGCTGCACCCCGAAGATCGAGAGCGTGAGCGTGACCTCCGTAGACACCACGAGGTGGTCCGGCCCCGCCGTGAGCGGCGGCGTGAACTGAGGCACGAAGGCGGTGTGGAAGTCGATCCGCGGCAGGGAGAAATCCAGCTTCCAGTGGACGATGTTGCCCAACGGGGCCTGCTGCGTGACCGAGGATGAGCTGGCGGGAACGAACAGGCTGCTGCCGTAGTGGAAGTAGTGCCCGCGCTGCATGTAGATCGCCGTCATGAAGTCGTTGGCCCCGGCTTCGTGCACGGCCGCGTACAGGTGGTCGTTGGGTCCGGTGAGGCTCATGAATCCCTCCTTGTGGGTGTTGAGGTGAGATGAAATGGAGTGCGACGGCGTGAAACAGCCGGTACGTCCGCAGGGAGCGGGCGCGGGCCAGGCGACGGATCCCGCCTGGATGGGGGGTGATGCGGAGGGTGCGGAAGCCCGGCGGCGAGGGCGAGCCGAGCGGGTGAAGGAGGTTCCTTCGGGAGGGACGACGGTCCGGCAGAAGTGCCGGCTGGCGACCGGAGGAGATGAAAGGGAACGACGTCGATCAACGGTGACGCAGAATCATTCTTCGGCCACCCGACAGGGCACTTCGCGTGCCTGGAAACACCCACTCGTGCGGCGGTGGCACAAGCGGTTGCACGGGGGCTGTTTGAACCCCCCGCACGCCCTGGGGGCGAGGCGCGGCGCTCCCTCGCCACGCTGTGGCAGCGCGGCGCCGAGTGCGGCAGGAATGCCTCTGCACGCCCGCTGGCGGGGCCGCCGCCTCGTCTCGAGCTATCCGCGTGGGCGATATCCCATCCGCAGCCGCACCTCGCGGGGGACGCCGAGCTGGCGCATGACCGCCTCGCTGTCGCGCAGGCCGCAGACCTCGCGCTGGATCACGTAGTACCAGAGCGCCTCCCCCGCCGCCGCCACCAGTTCGTCGCGCCGCCCCTCGTCCGCACCCTCCCCCTCCCCGCGAGCCGCGTCGAACGCCGCCAGCGCGCCGAGCGCGGCCTCCAGGCGCTTGCCGATGCGCGAGAGCGTCGCCGCCTTCTCCTGCACGATCTCGTACTGGAGCAGGTCCGCGTTCCCCGGGCCGCTGAACGTCGGCGCGATCTTCGGTGGCTTCATCGGTTCTGCTGTCCGGTGAACGGCGCGATTCCGGCGGCGTGCGCGGAAGATCCGGGCCGGAAGGTATCCAATCCGCCGGGCTCATCCAATTCCACGAGGTGTGGAAGGAAGTTTGCTTTAGATTATTAGGAAATCAAAATCATATACTTGACAAAATACGGCAACGGAACCCACTCTGGTCGACAATCGCCGGTGTGACACCCCAGCCGCAGGAGGCGTGATGATGGTGCAGGTCACTCCCTCGTCCGTACCGATCAGCGGCGCCGACACGGCGTGGATGATGGCGTCGACCGCGCTGGTGCTGCTGATGACGCCGGCGCTCGGCTTCTTCTACGGCGGGCTGGTGCGCGGCAAGAACGTGCTCAACACGCTGATGATGAGCTTCGCCGCGCTGGGCGTGGTGGGGGTGCTCTGGGCGCTGCTCGGCTACTCGCTGGCGTTCGCGCCGGGCGGGGCGCTGGTGGGCGGGCTGGGCTTCGCCGGGCTGCGCGGGGTGGGGCTGGAGGGGGGCCCCTGGGGCGCCGTCCCGCAGCTCCTGTTCATGGCGTACCAGGGCTCGTTCGCCATCATCACCGCCGCGCTGATCTCCGGCGCGGTGGTGGAGCGGATGCGCTTCGGGGCGTACCTGGCCTTCATCGCCGCCTGGAGCCTGCTGGTGTACGCGCCGGTGGCGCACTGGGTGTGGGGCCACGGCTGGCTGGCCGACCTGGGCGCGCTCGACTTCGCGGGGGGCACGGTGGTGCACGTGAACGCGGGCGCCGCCGCGGTGGTGGCCGCGCTGGTGGTGGGCACGCGCAAGGACTACGGCCGCCAGGCGCTCCTCCCGCACGACGCGACCTACGTGCTGCTGGGCGCGGGGCTCCTCTGGTTCGGCTGGTTCGGCTTCAACGCGGGGAGCGCGCTGGCGGCCAACGCGTCGGCCGCGCTGGCCTTCGTGAACACGCTGCTGGCGCCCGCCGCCACCCTGGTGGCGTGGATGGCGCTCGACGCGCTGCGGCTGCGCAAGGTGACCGCCGTCGGCGGGGCGACAGGGATCGTGCTGGGGCTGGTGGCGATCACCCCGGCCGCCGGCTTCGTGGGGCCGGCGGCGGCGCTGGCGCTGGGCGCGGCGGCGGCCATCCCCAGCTACTTCGCCATCGCCCACCGCTCGCGCACCCGGCTGGACGACTCGCTGGACGTCTTCTCCGCGCACGGGCTGGGCGGGATCACGGGCGCGCTGCTCACCGGCGTGCTGGCGAGCGCGGCCTGGGGCGGCACCGACGGGCTCCTCTTCGGCAACGCGGCGCAGCTCGGGAAGCAGGCGGTGGCGGTGCTGGCGGCGGGGGGATACAGCGCGGTGGCCACGCTGGCGATCCTCAAGCTGATCGCGCTGGTGACGCCGCTGCGCCGCTCGGGGCGCGAGGAGGGGATCGGGCTGGACGTGGTGCAGCACGGCGAGGAGGCCTACGCGCGCGGCGAGGGCGCCGTGCTGGTGCCGCCCGACGTGCTGCTGCCGCTGCGCTCGGCCGCGGCCGCGCCGCTCACCCTGGCCGCGGCGGAGGGCGCATGAAGCTGATCATCGCCATCATCCGCCCCGAGAAGCTGGGCGAGACGCTCGAGGCGCTCTACCGCGCCGAGGTGCGCGGCCTCACCGTGAGCGGCGTGCAGGGCCACGGCGGCGAGCTGGAGCGGGTGGAGACGTACCGCGGCACCACGGTGAAGATGGGGCTGCAGGAGAAGGTGCGGCTGGAGATCGGCGTCTCGGAGCCCTTCGTCGACGTCACGGTGCGCGCCATCCTCGACGCCGCCTGCACCGGCGAGGTGGGCGACGGGAAGATCTTCGTGCTCCCCGTCGAGCGCGTCTACCGCATCCGCACCGGCGAATCGGACGAGGCCGCCGTGACGCCCCAGCCTGTCGAGCTCGACGACCTGCTGGGCTGAAATCTCACGCAGAGACGGAGAGGCACGGAGAGAGCCTGGTGGTTCTCTCCGTGCCTCTGCGTACTCGGGGCGAAGCCCCCCCTTACGCCCGTACGGCCTGCGCCTCGATCGAGATCTTGATCTCGTTGCCGACCAGCACCCCGCCCGTCTCCAGCGCGGTGTTCCAGGTGAGCCCGAAGTCGCGCCGGTCGATCTTGCCGGTGGCGCTGAAGCTCACGCGCTCGCCGCCCCACGGGTCGCGCCCGCGGCCGTCGTAGCCCACCTCCAGCTTCACCTCGCGCGTGGTCCCGCGGATGGTGAGGTCGCCGACCAGCGCGAAGGTCTCGCCCGGGCGGTCCACCGCGCCCTCGATGCGCTTCGAGGCGAAGGTGATGGCGCCGAAGCTCTCCGCGTCCAGGAAGTCGCCCGAGCGCAGGTGCGCGTCGCGCTGCTCCACCCCCGTGCTGAGGCTCGCCACCCCGAGCTCCGCCCGCACCGACGAGCGGTCCGGGTGCGTCTCGTCCATCCGGATCTCGCCCTTCACGTCGGTGAAGCGGCCCTTCACCGTGGTGATCATCATGTGCTTGGCGCTGAACTCCACCAGCGTGTGCGCCGGGTCGATCGCCCAGAGGGTCGCCGTCGAGGCCACGTTGATCGTCTCCGTCATCGTCCCGTCCTCCGTCCGAGTTGAGAGTTACAACAACTGCTTACTACTAAGGTAATGGTCTGGAGATAGATGTCAAGGGAGGTCGCTCCACGACGCGCCACCCATCAGCCGCACGGCTAAAGCGGGTTGCTTTCGGGTTCGGAGCCCATCGCACATCCGCAGCCGCGGCGCCCCAGCGAGCCGGAGAGGGCGCCGCGGCCGCGGACATGCGATGGACGCTGGACCGTGGAGAAAACCTCTCTGACGCCAGGAAACGCTTGCGGCGGCAGCGCCCTCCCCTGCACTTTCGAACCCATACATCACACACGTGCACGCCTGCTCCGCGACTCCATCATCATCGCCTCACCCTTGCGGCCGCTCCACCCGCTTCGCGCCGTGAGCTTCGCCTCCGCCGCCACCTGTGCGCGCGTCCGGGCCGGGCTGCGCCGCGCGCTGGCCACGCTCCCCTGCGCGGTGGCGCTGGCGTGCGCCCGCACCGACGCCGCCGCGCCCGCGGACGGCGCGCTCGCCGCCCTCGCGGCGACGCGGGTGCCGCGGCCGTTCGCCGCCCGCCTCTCCATCGAGACCCGCTACCGCCCCTGCTCCGCCGCGCCCTCCGCCGCCGGGAGCACCGTGCCCGCCGAGGCGTGCGGCCCCGCCGCGGGCCCGTCCGAACGGGTGCTCGCAGCGGCCGAGCGCGCCTCGGCCGCGGCGGGGGGCGGCGTGGACCCCGCGGCGCTGCACGCGGCGGGGGTGATGGACCTGCTCTGGGGGCGGGAGGGGGGAAATTCGGTGGACGGGGCTCTCTCACTCCTCGAGCGGGCCGCGCGGCTCTCCGAGCGCCCCGCGCCGGTGCTCGCCGACCTCGCCGCGGGGCGGCTGGTGCGGGCGGAGCGGACCGGGTCCGTCCGCGACCTGCTGGAGGCGTACGAGGCCGCCGACGAGGCGCTCGCGCGGGAGCCGTGGCTCGCCGCGGCCTGCTTCGACCGCGCGCTCGCGCTCGACCGGCTGGGGCTCGCGGGCGAGGCGGCGGGGGCCTGGGAGCGGTGCGCGGGGGTCAGGGGCCGCTCGCCCTGGGGAGACGAGGCGCGGCGCCGCGCCCGGGCGGCGGCGGCCGTGGCGCCCCTCCCCCGCCCTCCCGCCGGCCCCGCCGGCGCGGGCGCGTACGCCGCCGCCGACCCGCAGCGCGCGCTCCTGCTGGGGCTCGACGGGCTGCTGGGAGCGTGGGGACGGGGGATGGCGGCGGGCGACTCCCTCCGCGCCGCCGCCGCGCTGCGGACCGCCGAGGCGCTGGGGGGCGCGCTGGAGCGCCGCGGCCGCGACGCCTCGCTGGCGGACGCGGTGCGCGCGGCCCGCGGCGCCGGCCCCGGGCGCGCGGCAGCCCTGGCGCGGGCGCACGCCACCTACGCCGCCGCCCGCGCCGCCTACGAGGCGGGCGACTACCTGGGCGCGGGGCCGGGGTTCGAGTCGGTGGCGGCCGACCCCGCCGCGTCGCCGCCGCTGCGGGGGTGGGCGCTCCTCTTCCGCGGCACCACGCGGGTCTACGCCGGGCGGGCGGCCGACGGGGAGCGCGACCTGCGCGCGGTGGCCGCCGCCGCCGACCCGGCGCGCACCCCGGCGCTGGCGGGGCGGGCGCGGTGGTCCCTCGGCACCACCCTCCTGCGCGCCGGGCGCTACCAGGAGGCGCTGGCGGAGTACCGCGCCGCCGAGGAGATGCTGGCACGCGCGGGAGAGCGGGAGCACCTCGGCGCCGTGCGCTACCTGGTGGGGGAGACGCGCCTGGCGCTGGGCGACGAGGAGGAGGGGTACGCGGCGCTCCACCGCGCCGCGCGCACCCTGCGGCCGTACCGCGGCTCGCTCTGGGTGCACAACCTCCTGGTGGTGATGGCGCAGGCCGCGCGCGCCGACGGCCTCCCCCGCGCCGCCCTGGCGCTGCAGGACGCCGACGTGGCCGCGGCGGAACGCACCGGGCGCCCCCTCTACGCCGCCGAGGCGCGCCTGGCGCGGGCGGAGCTCCGGGCGGGGGCGGGCGACGCGGCCGGGGCGGCGGCCGACCTCGCCGCCGGGGCCGCGGCGGTGCGGGGGATGGCGCCGGGGCCGGCGCTCTGGTTCGGCGCGCGGCTGCGCGTGGCCCGCGCGGCGGCCGAGGCGCGGGCCGCCCCCGCCCGGTCGGCGGCCGCGCTGGACTCGGCGGTGGCGTACTTCACGCCGCTGGGGAACCCGCTGCACCTCCTCCCCGCCCTGGTGGCGCGGGCCGACGCGCGGCTGGCGCTGGGCGACGCGGAGGGCGCGGCGGCGGACCTGGACCGCGCCACCGCCCGCCTCTCGGAGCTGGGCCAGGGGGTGGCCGGGGCCGCGGCGCGCGCGACGCTCCTCGACGCGGCCCGGGCGGTGTTCGACCGCATGGTGATGCTGCGCGTGCGCCAGGGCCGCCCCGCCGACGCCCTGGCCGCGCTGGAGCGGGGGCGCGCCTCCCTCGCCGGCGGCGGGGGGAGCCGCGCCGGGGCGGCGCTCCCGCCGGGGGTCGCGGCGGTGGACTACGCGCTCATCGGCGACACGCTGCTGGCGTGGACGCTCGCGGGGCGCGAGGTGCGGATGACGCGCGCGACCGTCGGCCGCGAGGCGCTGGCGAGGAGGGTGGAGCGCGCGCGGTCGGCGCTGGAGCTGGGGGCGGGCGACGCGGCCCGAGCGCCGCTGGCCGCGCTGTACGACCGGCTGGTGCGGCCGCTGGAGGCGGGGCTCGGCGCGGACGGCGGCACCCTGGTGCTGGTGGCCGACGGCGAGGTGGCGGCGGCCCCCTTCGCGGCGCTCCTCGACACCATCCGCGGCCGGTACCTGGTGGAGGCGCACGCGCTCCGCTTCGCGCCCACCCTGCGCGACGCCGCCCGCCGCCCGCCCCGGCCGGCGGGCCCGCCCCGGGCGCTGGTGGTGGCCGACCCGGCCTTCGACCCGGGCGCCTGGCCGGGGCTCCCGCGCCTCCCCGGCGCGGCCGCCGAGGCCGACTCGGTGGCGGCGCTCTACCCCGGCGCGGTGGTGCTCGCCGGCGCCGCGGCGAACCGGGCGGCGTTCACGCGGGGGGTCGCGGGCGCGCAGGTGGTGCACTACGCCGGGCACGCGCTCTTCGACGACGCGCGCCCCGCCGCCTCGGCGCTGGTGCTGGCGCCCTCGGCCGGGGGCGACGCGGGGCGGCTGGACGCGGCGGCCATCGCGCGAATGCGCCTGGGCGGGGTGCGGCTGGTGGTCCTCTCCGCCTGCCGCACGGTGCGGGCGGGGGCGGGGCGCTCGGGAGGGTTCGCGGGGCTCTCGGGGGCGCTGCTGGGGGCGGGGGCGGGCGGCGTGGTGGGGGGCGCGGACCAGGTGGACGACGCGGCCGCGCGCGTGCTCATGACCCGCTTCCACCGCGCCTGGCGCCGCACCGGCAACGCCGCCGCGGCGCTCCGCCAGGCCCAACTCGAGCTGCTGCGCTCGGCCGACCCGGCGCTGCGCTCGCCGGCCGCGTGGGGAACGTTCCGCTACGCGGGTTCATGATCCAACCCTTCATCCGGGAGGCTATCATGGCGTTCGACCTGAAGATCGAGTTCGTGGGCCTGTGCCTGTTCGTTCCCGACTACGGCAGCCAGACGATGTACGTGCTGATGCCGCACGCGGGCACGGCCGGCGGCCAGGGCCGTACCATGCCCCCGCACGCGGTGCGGCTGTGCTTCAACGCCGCCTACCTGCAGCCCGGCTCGACGCGGCTGTGGGAAGCAGTCACGCTCGTGGTGATGGACGGCGCGGAGCTGTCGCTCCCCCCCGGCCCGGCCGAGCTCGAGCTCCCGGACGAGCTGGTGAACGTCGGCGCAGTGGCGAACCGCCCCATCGACACCGTCGCGCTCAGCGCCGACCCGGCCGCGAAGCTGACCGCGCGCGCGCTCCTCCGATCGGGCAAATACCTGGAGCACGACGGGGGAGGCTACTGGAAGTACCCGTCCGAGAGCTCGCCCCCACGGCAGCTTCCCAACCGGATCTGCTGGACGGTGCCGGGAATGGAGGGCGACCGGCTCGACCTGGCCTGCGCCGAGTTCGGGGGGGAGCCCGTGCTGGACCTCCCCTCCCTCTACCCGATCGACGGGACAATCGAGGTGTCGGTGTACCACACCCCCCATGAGGAGCTCCCACCCCTCCCGGTAAACCCGCCGAGGCCGGCCCAGGGCGCGGAGGCGTATCATTTCGCCGCGTACTACGAGCTCTTCGATCCACCCGTGGTGGGCGGGCCGCTCCCCACCTACGCCGGCTTCCTCCAGCTCCCCCCCGGCCAGGTCTTCTTCGGGGGGAGCCCGTACACCTGCATGGCCGCGCAGTCGCCGCTCACGCCGGAGTCGTAGGCCGGCCGCTCGCGCGCGCCGGCGCGCGGGAATTCCTGATCCCAACCTTTCGAAGCGGGAGGAGACAATGGCGTTCGACCTGGAGATCGAGTTCGTGGGCCTCTGCCTGTTCGTTCCCGACCCGGACACCCGGAGGCTGCGCGTGCTGGCGCCCTCCACCTGCCACGGAGCGCCGCCGGAGATGGAGGAGCACGTGGTACGGCTGTGCTTCGACATCGCGTACCTGCAGCCGGGGTCGACCTCGCCGAGCGGGATCCTGGCGCTGGTGCCGGTGAACCGCCAGGAGCTGGAGCTCACCGGCACCCCGGAGCCCAACCTCACCCTTCCCGGCGAGTTGGGGAACATACGCGACGTGACCGCGCAGCCGTTCCGCGCAGGCGTGCTCGACGGCAGCGACCCGGACAAGCACCTGTCGGCGCGCGTGCAGGCGACCTCGGGGTGGTGCGCGGGGTACGCCAAAGGGGCCTGCTGGAACTATCCCAACTCAACGGACCGGCAGTGCCTCTGCAACCGGCTGACCTGGGCGGTGGCGCGAGACGAAGACCGGCTGGAGTGGGCGCTCACGGCGCTCGACGGCGGCACGGGGCGGGAGCTCCCCGTGCTGTACCCGATCGCGGAGCAGGTCGAAGGAGAGACGGTAGAGAAGATCAAGGTGGCGCTGTACCACACCACCCGCGACGAGCTTCCGCCGGACCCCGCGAAGCCCGGACCGCCGGCCCCGGGCACCCCGGCGCACCACTTCGCGGGGTTCTACACGGTGTACGAGTGTCCCTGGCCGACCGTGGTCCCGACCTTCGTCGGCCTGAGCTGCGACAACGTGTCCACCGGGGGAAGCCCCTACACCTGCATGGCCGCGCAGTCGAGCCCCTGATGCCGCTTCGACTGATCGACCGTGCATGCGTCGGCCGGCTGAGCTGAAATGGCTCTCACGGAGGTCACAGGGGACACGGAGGACCGCACCGGTTTCTCCGTGTCCCCTGGACCTCCGTGAGAGATTCGGTTGACCCCGCTCGTCGCATGCACGAGCTCGGTCGTGATCGCCCGGAATGGCGTCGGGTTGACGCGGAATGGCGATCCGCTGGAATTCCGCGATCCCAGCCATGGCACGGGAGCCGCGGATTCCGGATGCCGGTTGCGTCACGTTGGCTGCATGGCGGGGGGCTCCACTGGGGCACTGCCGCATCGGAATGCGCCGGGGCCATCGAAATTTTTTTGCGGGACGGCCACTTCCCGGCAGCCCGGAAGACCGTCAACTGCGTCATCGAGGGGAGTTTTCTCATCGCCCTCCCGCGCTCGATTCTGCCGCCCCTTGGCACGCGACGGAGGCTGGAGCGCAATCCCGCGGCGTTTGCGCCGGACGACGTCCTCCGGACCGGCTCCCAGCCATCCAGACGCTTCCGGGATGATCGGACGCAGTGCAGTCCCTGCTCCACAAGACTTTCGATCACCCAGCGCGAGCGCTACCCGGTGGACGCGCTTCGTCCGCCCGGTGGCATCGTCTGCATCGCCCGTGAGCGGACGGAGCGCGTGGATGCTTGCACCACTCGGACCCTGATCGAATCAGTTGCTGGATTGTGATACCGTTTCGGATGATTGTCGGATGATTGATTGTGCATTCCGAATCAACAGAATGGGCTCACACGGAGTCAACGGAGTCAGCGGAGTCGTTCTCCGTTGACTCCGTTGACTCCGTGTGAGGATCTCTGTGCTGGTGTCTCCGGATGCACAGTCATTTGTCTGACATTCATTTGTCTGACATTCATTTGTCTGAAATTCAATTCATTTGTCTGACCTGACATTTGTCTGACATCGCCCGAATTGGGATGAGCCGTTTGCTTTGCCGTCACCCGCCGGCCGACGCCAGGATGCGCGCCGCCTCGCGCTCCAGCACACCCCAGTCGGGCGCGCCGGAGGCGGCGAGGGCGGCGCGGATCCGTTCCGCCGCCGCGCGCGCGTCCGGGGGGAGCGCCGCATCTCCCGCCGCGCGGTCCAGCGCCTTCCGCGTGGCGCGCGCGCGGAAGAACGCCTCGTCGCGGCGCCCGGCGGCCAGCCGCGCGGCCTCGGCCCAGGCGCCCAGCGCCACCCCCTCCTCCCCCGCCAGCCGCGCCGCCGTCCGCCGCCCCCGCTCCCGCGCCGCCTCCGGCTCCCCCGCCCGCCGCCCGATCTCGTCGTAGACCGCCGTCGCCGGGCCCGCGGCGGGGAGGGCGCCGAGCAGCGCCCCCACCTCCGCCGCCGCCCGCCGCGCCGCCACCGAATCGCGCGTGGCCGCGGCGGCCTCGAGGTCGGTGATCCGCGCCCCCACCCGCACCGCGCGGGCGCGTGGGTCCAGCGTCTCGCCGGCGGCGCGCGCGGCGGTCCAGGGCGCGGCGTCCCACCCGGCGGGGAGGCCGGGGCGGGCGAGCAGCGCGGCATAGCGGCCGGGGTCGTCGTCCCCCGCCCCGCGGCGCGCGAGCCCCCACGCCGCCATCCCCACCGCCACGGCGGCCACGGAGGCGGCGAGCGCCAGCCGCGGGCCCGGGCGCCAGGGCGCACCGCGCGCGGGGCGCCGGAAGGGGAGGACGCGCGGATCGTCCGCGGCCCCGGCGGCGCGGCGGTCCTCGTCCTCCAGCTCGCCCTGCACGGCCAGCGCGTCGGCGAACACCTCCACCCCCTCGTCCGAGGCGGCGAGCCGCGCCAGCAGCTCGGCGCGCTCGCGCCCGGTGAGCCGCCCGTCGAGGAGCGCGCCCAGGCGCTCGGGGTCGATCGGCGATCCGTTCAAGTCCTCATCCTCCTCGTCGCGAGAGAAGCGCTCCCTCCTTGGAGGGACGCGCCGCGCCGAAGTCGCCCCCCGGCGCCGTCACGCCGCCTCCTCGTCCAGCAGCTCGCGCACGCGCTCGCGCGACACCCCGCCGCGCTCCAGGTCGCGCCGCATCCGCGCCAGCGCCCGCTCGATGCGGCGGTAGAGGCCCTTCTGCGGCACTCCCAGCCCGCGCGCGATCTGCGCCACGGTGAGCCCCTCCCAGAAGCGCAGGCGGAACACCACCTGGTCGCGCGGGGCCAGCCGCTCCACCGCGCGGCGCAGCGCCGCCTCGGCCTCGCCGCGGCGCGCGCCGGCCTCCTCCGCCAGCACCGCGTCGTCCGCCGCAACGGGCGCGGGCGCCGCCGCGAGCGCCTCGTCGCCGGCGGCCACGGGGCGCGGCGGCGCGTGCTCCGGGAGCCGCCCCAGCAGGGCGGCCAGCTCGCGGTCGGAGAGGGTGGTCCGGCCCGCGGTGCGCAGCCGCTCCCCCGCCTCCTCCAGCCGGAAGCCGTCGCGCTTCACCAGCGCCTCCAGCCGCACCGCCAGCGGCCCCTCGCGCTTCGCCGCCGCCGAGGGGCGCCACTTCCCCCACTCGCGCACCCGCCAGTTCCGGAAGAGGGTGGCCAGCACCACCGTCAGGTAGGTGGTGGCCGCGCACTCGCCGCGGAACTTCCGCAGGATGGCGCAGTCGTCCTCCAGCAGCCGCATGCGGGCCCAGGAGAGGAAGTCGTCCGCCTCGTCTCCCGCCAGGCCGTGGCGTCGCGCCAGCGCGGCGCAGGCGCGCTCGATCCAGGGGAGGTGCTCCAGCAGCAGGCGCTCGGCGGCCGGCCGGTCGGTCATGCGGGAGAATTCGGGAAGCACGGGTGCGCGCGTTCGGGGCCGTGAACGGCGGGAAGCTACCGCGCGGCGGGGGCGCAAACAACCGAGGGGGGAATTTCGCCGGCCGCGTTCCTCCAAGGTGGCGAGGGGCAGGGCGGACACCCCCGCCGGCCCCGCGGCTCCCATGCGCACCCCGGCAGCCATGTGCACCCAGCGCGGCCCCCCGGCCCTCGTTCACCCGACCGCGACGGCGCGGCGCCGACGCCGACGCCGGCGCCACCCGAAAGGATCCGCGTCACCCCTCACAATGAACCGGAGAGAACCATGAGCACCACCGAGCGCGCAGCCGTCACCGGCGTGACCATCGCCAGCGCCTCCGACGTCGCCGGCGACCAGGCGGCGTGGGACAAGGCCGTCGAGTGCCTGCAGCACGGGCTGAGCGACGTGCAGGCGATCCCCCTGGTGTACAACAAGCTGACGCCCCCCCGCACCCTCGACGGGGTCGCGGCCATCATCGGCGCCATCTACGCCGACAACTACTGGGCGAACGTGAAGATGGACCCGGCGCGCCTGGCGGCGGCGCTGGCCCAGACCGGGCTCTGGGACCCCAGCGCCTGCCTGAAGGCCGCCACGCTGGCGTTCAAGACCTGGCGCGGGCTGTGGGTGCGGGCCAACACCGCGCCGCCGCCGCTGGGCGCCATCCCCAAGTCCGACCCGCTGATGGCCAGCCCCGACGTGCCCTCGGCCGGCCCGCAGCCGCTCACCCGCGACGCGCTGCTCCTCAACTGGCCGAAGGTGTGGTCGGTGCAGGCGGGAGTGGGGAAGAACTACGCCAACGCGCGCGCCCAGAGCGTGAACCTGCCGGTGCCGATCACCCAGGCCCGCGTGCGGCTGTTCTGGGCGGCCACCTCGGCGGGGGTGCCGGACCCGAGCCAGTGGATCGAGATGGAGACCGACATCCCGGGCGACGACGTGCTGCAGGGGTTCCAGCCGGGCCCGATCCAGGAGGGGCGCAAGGGCGCCACGGGCTCGTTCGTCTTCTCGCCGCCCAAGGCGGGGCACTACTGCATGACGGCGCTCGCCTCGACCGAGTTCTTCAAGAACCCGCTCCCCACGGGCGGCGGCAACTGGTCGATCAACGAGTGGCTGCGGAGCAACGGCGCGGCCGGGTGGTGCAACCTGGACGTGACCGGCACGGTGCGCGGCAGGCTCCTGTTCTTCAACCACGACGACCGGCCCGAGCGCTTCGAGTTCGAGGTCCACTGCCACGGCCTGGCGGAGGGCACCGTGGTCACGCTGAACGCGGCCGAGCCCGGGGTGTCGGCGTCGGTCACGGCGAGCGGCCCCGTGCAGGTGCTCCGCAGCGGCCCGGTGACCGTTCCCGCGAACTTCACCGGCGAGCTGGAGGTGTCGGCCCGCACGCCGGGCGACGAGCCGCTCCCCGCCGGCGCCACGGTGGAGGTGCGCACCGTCTGGCTCGTTGACGAGGGGCACCGGCACCACGCCGACGCCGTGGCGGTGCACGGCTTCGCCAGGGCGGCCGGCGAGGCGGCGCGCGTGGAGATGGGGAGCTTCACCTACCTCGGCCCCGAGCGGTAAACCCCGCCTCGCGCAGAGACGCGGAGACGCGGAGAGGCACGGCGGCTCTCTCCGCGTCTCCGCGTCTCCGCGTGAGCTGCTGTCAGCGGCGCGTGACGATGCGCATCCCGTTCGGGGCGACGCCAGGCCGGGGTGGCCCCGGGCCCGCTTCGGCCCGGGGCGGCGCGCGTGGCGGCCCGCGCCGGTCAGACGACCTGGAAGTTCAGCATCATCCCGGTGTCTTCGTGCTCCAGGTTGTGGCAGTGCATCATGTAGCGGCCACGGAACTGGTCGAAGCGCAGCAGCACCTCCACCGTCTCGCCCTGCCCCACGAGCACCGTGTCCTTCCACCCCCGCTCCCACGGGTACACCTGCCCGCGCCCGTAGCGCCGCGACTGCACCTGAAACGAGGTGCCGTGCACGTGCACCGGGTGGGTGGCGCCGCGGTCCCAGACGAAGCGCCAGAGCTCGGTCACCCCGAAGGGCACCTGGAAGTCGATGCGGGTGGGGGAGAACACCTGCCCGTTGATGGTGTGGTCGCTCCACCCCGAGAACACGAACTCGCGCGTGCGCGCCGGCGCGGAGAGCTTCGGGATGGTGGAAAGCACGGCCGGGATCGTCGCCGGCACGCTCACCTGGCGCGCCACGTCGAAGCGGAGCACGTCGAAGGTGTCGCCCCCGCCCCAGTTGTCCCACCGCGACGACGAGGAGCGCAGCGTGACGCTGCTCCCCACGGCCATGCCGCGGAAGTCCACCAGCAGGTCCAGGCGCTCCCCGGGCCCCATGTCCCACGCGGTGACGCTCGCCGGCGCCTCCAGCAGCCCGCCGTCGTTGCCGATCACCGTGACCGGGGCGCCGTTGCTGAGCGAGAAGTGCCAGATGCGCGAGTTCGACGCGGTGAGCACCCGGAAGCGATAGAGCGCCGTGTCCACGTCCATCCGGGGATCGCGGGTGCCGTTCACCACCGGCACGTCGCCCAGCACCCCGTCGTGGTCGAACGAGTAGACCGGTTCGCCCGTGCCGTAGTCGAGCTTCACGTCCTTGATGATCAGCGGCACCTCGTACGCGCCCGAGGGGAGCCCCAGCGCCAGCTCCTGCGGATCGTTCACGATGAAGGCGCCGGCCAGCCCCAGGTACGCCTGCTTCCCGGTGAGCATGTGCGGGTGCGGATGGTACCAGTTGAGGCAGGCGCGCTGGTTGATCACGAAGTCGTAGCTGTAGCTCGACCCGGCCGCGAACGCCTCCTGCGGCATCCCGTCGGCGGCGGTGGGGACCTGCATCCCGTGCCAGTGCACGCTGGTGGGCTCGGTCAGCCCGTTGGCGACCACGATGTGCGCCGTGCTGCCGCGCGCCGCGCGGATCGTGGGGCCGGGCACCATCGCGTTGTATCCCAGGCCGTGCCGCATCTGCCCGCCGCCCAGGTCGTACGTGGTGGGCTGCGCCGCCATCATGAGCGACGCGGGCGAGACCACCGGCGGAATGCGCAGCGGGTAGCGCGTGACGGTCCCCCCACTCCCGCCCCCCCAGTCCCCGTACCCGCGCAGCCCCGCCGGGAGCTTCCCCGAGGGACCGGTGGGTGCGACCGTCCCGGACTCGCAGGCGTACAGCGCCCCCGCCCCCAATGCGCCCACCGACGCGGCGGCGGCGCGGATGAAGGTGCGGCGGCTCAGTCCCTCGGATGGTGGCTTCATGGGCGCGCTCCCGGCTTGAGGTGAGAGGCGGACTGCGGAGGACGACGGCGCGAGAGGCCTCGACGCTCTGCGGGTGGGCGCGAAGGAGGAGGCAGGAACGATAGATGGGATGGCGAGGAGGATACGTTCCTACGATAGGCGCGGTAAGAACCCGCAGTCAATAGAAATTCGTGGCTCTAAAAATGTTTTCACCGTCAAAAATCGGTCACCGCCGCGTGAGACCATGATTCACCGGCGCCGCCAGAGCAGGTCCAGGTTGTCGCGCCGATCCACCATCCCCGTCACCCGCCCGGCCGCATCGCGAACGAAGAAGCGCTCGCCGCGCGGCGCGCCGCGGCGGACGAAGCGATCGCAGCCGAGCGGCAGGAGCTCTTCGGCGGCGCGCCCGGAACGCTGCGCCATCAGCCGGTCCCCCTCGCGGCGGACCTCGATGGTGACGCCGGTCCCCAGCGCGTACGTCCCCACCAGCGCGCCGAAGGTGGATGGATCGACGGGGAGGGCGCGCAGCTCGGCGGGGAGCACCTGCACCTGCTGGCCGATCATCCTCCATCCGCCGTCGCGGCGCACGAAGGTGTCGGTGGAGTGGAAGCGCGTGTCGAGCCGCTGCCCGTAGAGCGTCAGGTCCTCCATCGCGTCGTAGCTCAGCACCGCCGTCTCGCCGGCGACCGCCGCGCGCGGGTTCGTCACGCGGATGTGGCCCACGTACCCGGCCGGCAGCGGCCCCAGCTCGGCGATGACCTCGGCCCTGGTGCGCGTGCGGCCGTTCTCGTCGGTGAAGACCCCGTCGGCGGCCAGCCAGCGGTTCCAGGTCGCCGTATCGCCCGGCGCAACCGCGTCCATCAACGTCTGGGAGATGCGCACCAGCTGCGCGGTGGTCGAATCCGCCGGCTGCTGCGCAGCGGCCGGCCGCGAGGCGAACGCAATTGCGATGGCGATCGTGAAGGAGACGGATCGGGTCTGGCGCATGGCGACTCGTGAGAGGAGAAGGGTCGGTCGGCTCCGGTCCAACGCCGTCGATGTCCGCGACGGCGGACTGTGTGCCGTTGTAGCGGCGAGCGGCGAGTTCACTCGCCAATCTCGACAACCCGCCGTCCGCCCCGTGACCGCCATACCCGCGGGCGCGCCTCAGCGCTTCGTGACGATCCGCATCCCGTTGGGCGCGACGCCGGGCTGCGGCGGCCGCGGCGGCTCGGGCGCCTTCTTCGGCTCCGGCTTCCGCGCGGGCCCGGCCGACCGCGCCTCCGCCGGCCTCCCCTGCCCCGCCGGCTTCGGGCCGCCGGCGGCGGAGGCGTCCTTCATCGAGAGCGCGATCCGCTGGCGCTGCACGTCGACGGAGAGGACGCGGACGGTCACGCGCTCGCCCGGCTTCACCACCTCGTTGGGGTCCTTCACGAAGCGGTTGGAGAGATGGGAGACGTGGACCAGGCCGTCCTGGTGCACGCCCACGTCCACGAAGGCGCCGAAGGCCACCACGTTCGTCACCGTCCCCTGCAGCACCATCCCCTCCTTCAGGTCCTCGATCTTCTGCACGTCGTCGCGGAAGGCGGGCGCCTCGAAGCCCTCGCGCGGGTCGCGCCCCGGCTTGCGCAGCTCGCCCAGGATGTCGTGCAGCGTCGGCAGCCCCACCTCGTCGCCGACGTACTTCCGCGGCTCGATGCGCGTGATCGCCGCCTCGTTGCCCACCAGCGAGCCCAGCGCCACCCCCACGTCGCCCGCGATCCGCTCCACCAGCGCGTACCGCTCGGGGTGGACGGCGCTCGCGTCCAGCGGGTGCTCGCCGCCGCGCACGCGCAGGAAGCCCGCGGCCTGCACGAAGGTCTTCGGCCCCAGCCCCGCCACCCTGGTCACCGCCGCGCGCGAGCGGAAGGGCCCGTTCTCGTCGCGGTGGCGGACGATCTTCTGCGCCACCGTGGGCCCGATCCCGGCCACGTAGCCCAGGAGCGCGGGAGAGGCGGTGTTCAGCTCCACGCCCACGCGGTTCACGCAGCTCTCCACCGTCTCGTCCAGCCGGCGCTTGAGCTTCACCTGGCTGACGTCGTGCTGGTACTGGCCCACGCCGATGGACTTGGGGTCGATCTTCACCAGCTCCGCCAGCGGGTCCTGCAGCCGCCGGGCGATGGAGACGGCCGAGCGCAGCGTGAGGTCCAGCTCCGGCAGCTCCTCGCGCGCCAGGTCGCTCGCCGAGTAGACCGACGCCCCCGCCTCGTTCACCATCACCACCACCGGCCGCCGGTCGGCCGGGAGCTCGCGGACCACGTCCTTCACCAGCTTCTCCGTCTCCCGGCTCGCCGTGCCGTTGCCGATGGCGACCAGCTCCACCGGGTGCGCCTCCAGCAGCCGGGCCAGGTCGCGCTTCGCCCGGTCTTCCTGGTGCAGGTAGACGTGCCCCGTGGTGATCAACGCGCCGGTGCCGGAGACGACGGCCAGCTTGCACCCCGTGCGGTACCCCGGGTCCACGCCCAGCACGCTCCGCCCGCCCGCCGGCGGCGCCAGCAGCAGCGCCTCCAGGTTCCTGCCGAAGATGGAGATGGCCTCCTCGTCGGCCTTCGTCTTCAGCTCCATTCGCACCTCCACCTCGACCGAGGTGGAGACCAGGCGGCGGTACGCGTCCTCCACCGCCTCGCCCATCTGCTCCGGCGCGGCGTGCCCGGCCGTGTGCTTCCGCCGCAGCGCCGCGACGATCTCGTCGTCGGGCGCCACGATGCGCGCGGTGAGGAACTCCTCCCCCTCGCCGCGGCGGATGGCGAGCACGCGGTGGCCGGGGAGCGACTTCACCGGGCCGGAGAAGTCGTAGTAGTCCTGGAACTTGCTGACCTCCTTCTCCTTGCCGCGGGCGGCGCGGCTCTCCAGCACGCCCTTCGCCCACACCTGCTCGCGCACGTACGCCCGCGTGGCCGCGTCGTCCGCCACGCGCTCGGCCACGATGTCGCGCGCCCCCGCCAGCGCCTCGTCGGCCGACGCGACGCCCTTCTCCACGTCGACGTAGCCGGCCGCGGCCGCGCGCAGCTCCGCGTCGGAGGTGCGCCCCTCCCAGAGCAGCTCGGCGAGCGGAAGGAGGCCCTTCTCGGCGGCGATGGTGGCGCGGGTGCGGCGCTTGGGCTTGTAGGGGAGATAGAGGTCCTCGAGCGCCTGCTTGGTCTCGGCGCGCTCGATGGCGGCCTTGAGCTCGGGGGTGAGCTTCCCCTGCTCGTCGATGGACTTGAGGATGGCGGCGCGGCGCTCGTCGAGCTCCGCCAGGTACTCGTGGCGGTCGCGGACGTCGCGGAGCTGCACCTCGTCCAGCTCCCCCGTGGCCTCCTTCCGGTAGCGGGCGACGAAGGGGATGGTGTTCCCCTCTTCGAGCAGCTCGATGGCAGCACGGACCTGCGCCGCGCGCAGCCCCAGCTCGGCGGCGATGAGTTCTGCGTACTTCACGGATTTCAGAGTGCGGGTCTCTGGTTCAGCGGAACGACGGAGGATCAAACGTAGAGGCGCGGCCCGGCCCAGCCAAGTCACCCCGAAACGCGGCGCGGGCCCGGGGCGCGAGCAGGTATGCGATGAGCAGCGCGGCGATCGGGACGCCGATCAGCGTCCTGAGGTCCCCGCGCACCACCGCGTTGGCGAGGTCGCTGAGCAGGTTCACGCCGAGCATGGTGATGGCCAGCGTGCGCCCCCACGGCCGCCGGGCCCAGAGTCCGCGCGCCGCCGAGGCGCAGACGGCACACACGACGAGCATCAGCAGCACGGCCCAGCCCCCGGCGCGCTGCAGCGCGGCGTGGCCGTCCGGGTTCACGCGCCACACCACGTCGAGCGCGCCGCCGGGCCAGAGGAGGGTGACGACGCTGAGCCCGCTCGCGCAGGCCCCGAACGCGAAGAAGGCGACCAACGCGTCCAGGCCGAGCGAACGCTTCCGAGGCATCGTCTCCGGGCTCATGTCCACTCGTAGAGCTCAGTTCACCATGTGAACCGAGCTTGGCAAAAGCGTCTCACGCAGAGACGCAGAGTCACGGAGAGGCCAAGCGCGGCCGCTACCTCGCGAACCGCGTCCGGTTGTTCGCGATCTGCCGCAGCTCCGCGGCACTCAGGGGAACCCTGGCCCGGAAGATCTCCCACCCCCGGCGAACGCTGCCGCCCGGTGGCGTCAGGTCGGACCCGTACAGGACCCGCGTGGCGCCGAGCTGCCGGATCCGCCGCGCCACGGTCGCGGCCTCGGCCGGCGTGGTCTCGTCGGTGACGTTCGTCGCGACGTCGAAGTAGAGGTTGGCCATCCGCCGGTCGTGGCGCTCCGCCGCGCCCGCGAAGACGGCCATCACCGAGTCGGCCTGCGGCGCGTATCCGGGGCCCGAGCCGCCCAGGTGGGCGACGACGATCTCGATGACGGGCGCCGTGGGCACGACCCTGTCCAGGAAGATGCGCGCATCCTCGGCGCCGTAGTTGCTGCCCCCGCGCGCGCGCATGTGCACCAGGACGGGCGCGCGCAGGCGCTGCGCGAGCGCGAACACCCCCTGCACCCGGGCCAGGTGGGCAGGATCGCGCAGGCTGACACCGCTGTTTCCCAGGTGAAGCTTGATGCCGGTCATGCCGGGGAGCCCGAGGCACCGCTCCAGCTCCCCGAGCGCGGCCGGGCGCAGGGGATTGGCGCTGCAGAACCCGATCAGGCGGGGGGCGTTCCGGGTCACCTGGGCAGACGTCCAGTCGTTCTCCTCGCGCGTCAGCCTGTCGGGATCGGCCAGCCCCTTGCGCTCGTCGGCGAAGCTGTAGCCGACCGAGAGCACCACCGCGCGCTCGATCCCCGCCTCGTCCAGCTCCCTGACCAGCGCCGCGCCGTCCCTCTCGGGAAGCTTGACGATCGGTGCGAACGCGGGGCTGACCAGGTGCTGGTGATAGTCGACGAGCGGCGCGTCGCGAGGAGAGCCGGGCGCGACCGCGGGAGCCGGTCCGCAGGCGGCGAGCAGCGACACGGCCGCGAGGACGAGAGAGATCTTCATGCGTGTCCGCAGCCCCAGCTCGGCGGTGATGATTTCCGCGTATTTCACGGATTCATACCAGATCCGGTCGCGTCCTTCGTGGATGGCTGCTCAGGCGCCCGCCGCCGGGCTGTTGCCCTCGACCGGGAAGAGCAGCTCGTTGCCGTCCGGATCGTCGATCTGGATCGAGTCGTACCCCCACCAGGCTTCCTTCCAGGGAATGGAACGCTGCGCGATCTCACGGCGCAGCGCTGCGAGCCCGTCCACGTTCAGCTCGATGAACAGACGCCCCCTGTCCCTGCGTGCGGAGTCCTCGCAGAGGATGATCTCGCACTCCCCGCGATCGACCTGGCAGACGGTTTCCACCTGCCAATGCACCTCGAAGCCGAGCACGTCGACGTAGAAGCGCAGCGCGCGGTTCACGTCGGCGACGAAGAAGACCGGGCGTGCGTACCACTTCGCCTGGCTTTTCACGGCATCGTCCGTCATTCGGCCTCCTGATCCGCTCGACGCGCGGCCGTTCAGCTCACCGTGCCGGATCCCGCGGGTGAACGCGGCTCCTGGGTTCTGGCAATGATGTAATGCACCGCCTTCGCGCTGGGGACGGACTCCGTGCATCGGTAGCCGAGCGCCGGCAGGTCGAGGCCCGCCAGCAGATGCTCCCCGGCGCCGAGCAGGATCGGCGACACGGCCAGGTGCATCTCGTCGATGAGGCCGGCCTGCAGGCACTGGCGAAGGGTGGCGACACCGCCGCCCACGCGAACGTCGAGCGAACCGGCCGCAGCCCGCGCGCGCTCCAGCGCCGCCTCGATCCCCTCGGTGACGAAGTGGAAGACCGTCCCGCCTTCCATCTCCAGCGGCGGCCGCTCGTGGTGCGTCAGAACGAACACGGGCACCTGATAGGGTGGATTCTCGCCCCACCAGCCTCGCCAGGACTCGTCGGGCCACGGACCCCGTACCGGGCCGAACATGTTGCGGCCGAGGATCCACGCCCCGATGCCTGCCATGCCGCGGGCCGCGAAGTCGTCGTCGATCCCCGCGTCCCCACCCTCGCCGCCGTGCGTGCGCTTGAAGGCGCGGGTGTGGACCAGCCAGTCGTGCAGTTCCTCGCCCCCGACACCGAGCGGATTCGCCAGCGACTGACGCGGGCCCGCGCCGTATCCGTCGAGGGAGATCGTGAAGCCGTACGCGAGCAGTCGTGCCATCGTGCCGTATCCTGGGACGAGGTGAGGAGACGCGGCAAATCGGCGCGCCGTGAGCCGCCTGACGACACAAGGGTCAGGGGTGCGGGGCCGGCGCGCAAGGCTGTCGGCGGCCGAAAGTACCGACTGCCCCCGCATTCCGCGGACGCTGATCCCGTATGTGTCGAATGCCTTCGAGATATACCGCGCAATCACGGTGCGCTCGCCGGGTCGCGGTCGATCCCACCGAGAAATGTGGCTAGACGAGGCCCTTCAGGGAGGACACCCTCCCTTCGGAGTCCAATCCGGCGCGGGGATAGTCCAGGGCTGCGCCGTGTCGTGTACGATCACCGCGAGCGTGCGGCGCGTGACGGTCCCTGTGCCGGTGAGCACCATCGGCGGCCCTTCCGGCACGATCAGGGACTCGCCGGCGCCGGCGGTGCGCACCCCGTCGGGCGTCTCCACGCAGTTCGTCCCCTCGAGGATGTACCATGCCTCCGGTCCGGCATGGCGGTGCGCCGGTGTGCGCGCGCCCGGCGGGACCACGCCCTCGATGTAGTACGCGACGTACCCGCGGCCGGGCGTGAGGGGGAGCGGCCCGACGCGAGCGACGCGCTCCCCACCCTCGGGCCGCCACCCGGCCTCGGCGATGGTGAACAGCCACACCCGCCCGTGCGCCTCGGCCACCGTGCCGCGCCCCCGGCCCGCCTCCGCGGCAGCCGCGCGCGTGGGATAGGCGTCGAGGTGCCAGAAGAGCGGAGTGGCCGGCACGGCCCCGAGCAGCTCGCTGCCGAGGGCGTAGCACCCGACCGCGTCGGCCGGCCCGGTGCGCGGCCTGTCGCAACCGCCTGGAACGGGGATCGTGGTGCTCGCCGCGTGCTCGCCGGCTCCCGGCACCATCGCCGGGCTCGCGCCGTCCGGCCTTCGAGGCGCAGCCGCCGGGGAGGGGGAGCCACCGGGCGAGTGCGCCCGCCCGCACGCGGTCGCGAGGAGGTTGGCGGCGAGCGCGAGGACAGCCACGCGTCGAGTGATTCGGTTCATGCGGCGCGCTTCCATTGACGAGTTCGACGCCGGGTGAGCACCAGATCAGTGGCCGGCAGCCGCGCGAAACGGCTCCGCCGCGACCAGGAGCCCCAGGAGGGCCTGGACCACGCCGATCGCCAGCAAAGTGAGCGCCGGGCGGCTCCGCCTGAAGAGCCGTCCCAGGCCCGCGATGATCCCGCCCGTGACCAGGAGGATCAGCAGGAAGCCCAGCACGTGGTGCGTGTACGCCACTCGGCTCCCGCCCATGGCGTACGCCGCGTAGAGGTGGCCGAGCAGGCCGAGGCCGAGGAGGAACAGGGCGCCCCAGCGCAGCATCTGGCTTGTGGACGGTGGGACGGCGGCGGATGGGGCACCCACGAAACCTCCGGGAGTGAGAACGGGCGCACCGCGGGATTGGCGTGCGCGGGGACACTTTCCCCCTGCGGATCCTGATCAGCCGGGCTCGCTCGACGCCGGCGAACGTCAAAGCTCACTGGCTTGCCGGTGTAGCGCCTGGTTCGACCGGCGCTTCCTCAGCGGCATCGCGTCGCGGGCAGCGGTGCCATCGCGTAGCTCATGAGCCCCTGTCGCGGGCCGCTGACCTCTACGTACCGCAGGCACGCCGCGAGCCGCAAGGGGCGTGGCGTGCGGGTGACGAGAACCCCCGCAGCCGGCCCCTCGTCGAGCAGGATCAGGAGCTCGGAGCCCATTCGCGCATCCCGCTCGCCGTACGCGAGATCCACGTAGTAGCGATTCATGTCGTCGGGCCCGAGTGCCGACGCGGTAGAGTCGGGGAGCGAGACATCCAGCCGGATCGCCGCGTGATCGCTATACGCCTCCAGGAACGCATCCAGCGCGCGGATTGCCTCCGGCGTATCCAGTGGACCGGAGAAGGCGGGAACGATCCCCAGGGCCGCAACGGGCAACGGGGAGTCCGGATGACCGTGACCACCGGGGGAAGACGGCAGGGATGGGACCCGGTGCAGGCTCAAGGTGAGGAGCGCCAGCGAGCCTGCGAGGAATACGAAGCGGTGGCGCATGCGGCCGGTGATGGAGGGCTAGGGTACTGGGCGACCGCGGGACTCAACCGAATCGGATGAAGGGAAACAGTATCGGCATCCGCCGGCGTTTCATGATTGCGCCTCACGCGATCGGCAGCCGGGGCTACCGCGTCACCTTCCGGCACACATACTGGACCACGCCCAGGTTGGTCGACCCCTCCACTGGCTCGGCCATCGCCCCCAGGTTCAGGTCGTCGCGCTGCGCCTCCTCTCGGGTGTTGCCCATGCCGATGAAACGGAAGCGGCGCGCTCCGTGGCAATCGATCTCGCGGCGCGCGTAAAAGATGCCGGAGGCGCCCTGACGCCGCGTGAGCGCCTCGTAATGGTCATGCGGCATCGGCTTCACGGAAAGGAGGAAATATCGGGCCTGGGGGTCGATCGACGACATCGGAATCTCCTCGCCGGCGCCGCCTGTGCAGGCAGCGACGCTGAAGAGGGTGGCGGCGAGTAGCGTGGCGCGCGTGCGTCGACAGGAAGCAGGCATGGGATGTGCACCAGTGTGGGGATAGGGCGGAGGCACCCGCCGCCGCCCCATCCGACGATCATGAGCGACGTTCCGAGGCGCATCGGGTGCATGTCGCTGTCAGGTGCGGCCCTGTCGAAGCCTTAGCCTGACTTGAACCTTGCCACGTAGCTGATGCCGACAGCCAGGAAAAACACGAGCGTAGCTCCCGCGAAAACAAATCCATAGTTGACTGCTTTATGCTTGGTGCTCACTCTTTTCGACAGGTGATGGATCTGGCTCGCCAACGCTTCTACTTCGAACTCCTTGTCGACAGTTTTTAATTGTTCCTGGAATTTGTCGTGGTCCAACCAGCTGACGGACTGAAAAAACAGCATGACGTTCGGAGAATACGTCTCGGCAGTCTCAACACGCGCCCTCTCTCTTCTTAGAACGCTGTCTCGTTTCGGCAGGAGAAAAATGCGAGACAATAAACAGATCAGTGCGCTGACGATCGACCCCACCAGGCAAAGACACATCAAAATCAGGAACAGCCACGTGTCAGGTCCAAACCTGCCAATGATTTTCCCTGCATCGTCAGGGTTCCCCAGGATCGAACTTGTAAGAACGGTGAGAAACGCCCCGTCGAGGGTAAGAATGATCTGCGCTTTGGAATCCGCGTTGTTGTACCAATTGATGACAAGCTCGAAGAGCCGGCGGGAGTAATCAACGGCATCCGACGTTACCTGGCCAGACATGATGATGACCTCATCGTTTCAATGCGTTCTGAAGCTGCAACGCGCTGCCCGCCTGGTCACACAGGGCTAATACATCAGCACCTGACGGACAAGGGTCACCAACGAGACTTGATGCCCCTTCACTGCCTGATCCATGGTCAGACAGTGAATGGGACTGGCGTGCCCGCCGACGTTCGCCCGGACCCAGGCGAGGATCGGCGCGAGGTCAACATCCCCCGCCGTGGGTTACACCCCGCACAGTGCACTCTTGACTGCCGCCTGCCCCCGCCATACTTTGTTGCACAAAGAACTTGGCATTTTGTCCTGAACACACCGAAGGCGTATCCGATTCAGCCTCGGGAGGTAGTGATGAAGACGTGGTGGCGACGCATCCGGGGCGCCGTTGGGATGGGATTGACCTGGGCAGCAGCCTGGGGCGGCGCTGGCGCGATCACGATGCTGGGGTTTCTGCTGGCAACCGGTCGTCGTCCAGACGCCCCGTTTCCCCTCATGTTCGGTGCCTTCGGATTCGTCGCCGGCGTCATTTTCTCAGGAGTGCTGGGTCTCGTCGAGGGCCGTCGCCGGTTCGATCAGATGTCCCTTCCTCGCTTCGCGGCATGGGGGGCGGCCGGGGGGTTCCTGCTCTCCGCGGCTTTCGTCCTGGCCGTCTCCCTTGCAGGGGACCCCGCGTTCCTGTGGAACCTGGTGGTCGTAGGCCCCGTCTTCGCGGTTGCCGGTGCGGGCTCTGCTGCTGGTTCGTTGGCCCTGGCCAGACGGGCACAGGACCGGGCGTTGCTCGAGACGACTGGAGACGTGAACGCGGTGGGGCTTTCCGACGGAGAGGTGCGCAAGGTGCTGCGAAACCGCCATTGACCTCGCCGTCTGGACCGGGTTCACATGCCTGGAGAACGTGCCGGTGGTGTGCCGGTAGCCCGAGCGATGCCCAACGTCCGAATTCAGCCGCGGAGCGGCGGGGCTGGAGCGATGCCGCCGGCTGGGGACGGTACGCCGCTCCGCCAGCCGCAGCGACTCGTTGGGCGGTCGCGAGCGGGCACGGCGATTCAGCAGTCGAACACCGACCAGCAGATGGCGTTTCGAAGCCGCTGATCGTCCAGAACGAGCGCGCGAATCGCCTCTGGAAGCTGTTCACGCTGCCACCGGCACTCGACGCGGCCGGCGCGCTCACCCTCGCCTTTCGCGGCAGCCGCGCGCACGGCCTTGATCGCGTAGGCTGCGGCCCCGAGCTCGTGGGCGGCGACGTGCGGCACCACCGCCGCCTGGCCGGCGGCGTACGCGGCGAATCGCGCGGCGCCGCTCAGGGGTCGCGCGGCAGAGTTGGCCGCGCCGCCCGCCGCGCGGGCCTGCATCATCCTGGCCTCGCCACGCACCCACGCGCGCGCCTGCTCGATCGCCCGCCGCGGTCGCAGGTCCGAGGGCTGCACCGCCTCGAACAGCGGCAGGACGTGCTCCGCGCATGCGGCCGCCCACAGCGCCAGGAGGTGGTGCTCGGCGTCGGTGAGCGTTCCGCCGCGGCGGATGGTGATGAAGCGGGGGTCACGGACGTTCGGGAGGATCATTTCGGCGAACGTTCTGTCTGGATCGACCCAACGGATCGAGGGTCAGGGATCCGGGCCGGCGGGCAAGCCTGTCGTCCGGCGAACCCATGGACGGCCCCGCATCCCCTGCAGCCGGTTGTCAGGCCGCCCGCGCGGGGCTCGGTGCAAGGCCGCGTGGTGATCTCTGCTGGTGGCCGCCTACTCACGTCGCACAGCACCTGCGTAGAATTGCCGTGTGAGCCCGTGGCGAACCAGCACCCATCCCGTGGACGTGCGTGCGTAGATGAAGGGAGTTCTATAGAGATCGGACTTTCGTTCGCCGTCGACGGTAAACCCTTCGCCTATCTCGATCAGGGCTTCTGCCGTATCCGGTCCGATCTCGATCGTGACAATCGTCAGCCACCGCTCTTCTGCCGGGCGAGGCACCGGCCCTTGCAGCAATTCCTGACCCTGCAGATGGGTGACAACCTCGGCCGTTATCGGGCTACCCGGTTCCAAAACAAGGTGCCCGCTACCTCGCAGCGGGGTGAGGATGGAATCCGCGATCGTGGTCGCGATGGCGCGGGCGATCCCCGTCGTGTCAGCGATCCCTTGAGCTCGGAGCAATTGGGGGTGGCCCGCAGCCAATCCGAGCGTCAAAATCGCTGGCGTGAGCCTCAGCATCGTCATTCGGCACAAGGGCCAGGAGTGTGGGGCCAACGCACAAGCCTGTCGTCCGTGAACCGTGGATGGCCCGCACCAGGGAATGCCTTCCACCGAACACCTGTCAACCTGACGACACGAGGGTGCGGAGGGCGTCCAGCCATGATGGCCAGGGCGGCGTCGTCACGGTTCGATGTTGATCGGGAACTTCATCCAGACCGCCACCGGAATTCCCTCTACCGTGGCCGCGTTGAAGCGCAGTGTTCGCACGAGGCGAAGCACGCCGGCGTCCAACTCCGGGATGCCGGGCGAGCGCTCGAGCGTGACGAGGGCGGGGTCGAGGGTGCCATCGGCCAGGAGGCGCAGGCGCACCACGTAACGATAGCCCGTCGGGGGCGGCTCGCGGCGCGGCTTCGGCAGCCGCAGCAGTTCCCGGGTCATGCGTTCACGCTCGCCGCGCCGCAGCGCCGGGGCACGCTCGACGACCTCGGGGCTGTCGACGAGGGGGTGCGGCCCCGCGACCACGCGCAGCGTGAAGACTGGACGCCCCGGGTAGGGCGGACGAGCCTTCAGGTGCGCGCGAATCGCCGCCGCCACCGGCCCGGCGTAGCTCTCCGGGATCCGGTCGACCACGGGTGTGACCTTCACGCCCGCGCCCACGCTGTCGTACGACACGTAGAAGAGCGGTCTCACCCCGGGAGGAAGGCCGCTGGGCTCCGGCAGCCCGGCGACGTCGCGCACCAGCGCCGCCGAGTCCACGAAGGCCGCCAGGGGCCAGCGCACCGCGCAGTCGCGCACCTCCAGCGTGGCCACGCTTCTCGCCATCGCCTCGGTCCAGCGCGGTTCTGCCGCCGGCGCGGCGAAGCTGGCAACGAGAACGCTCGTCCCGAACGGAGTGGCCCAGATCCACCCGTGCTCGTCGACTCCGTCCATCCGCCCCGTGAACTCCAGGCGGATCCCCCAGCGCGTCTCGTCCACCGCCACCGCCTCGCGCGCGATCCACGCGATTCCGCCGTAGAGCCGCGCCACCTGCCCGTCCAGCGCCGACAGCCACGCGCGGGCACCGCTGGCGTCGAGCCGCCGTGACGCGGGCACGTACCGCAGCCAGATGCGCGCGGGCCCGTTCGCATGCGTCAGCGCCAGCTCGGGCGGGTCTTCCATGCGCTCGCGGCTGGTGTCGGCGAGCGCGCTCAGCCCCTCGGGCGGCACCAGTGAGATCCGGTCGTCGGCGGTGGCGATGCGGTGCGGATCGGCCGCCACGCGCGCGTGCAAGTCGGGGCCCTCGCACACGCTGGCGGGCGCGGCCTGGGCGCGGAGCCCCGGCGCGGCGAGGTGCCACGCGCACCCCAGGAGCACGCCGAGCGCGAACGGGCGGAATGTCGTTTTCATCACGATGGGGGCCGGGCTCGTCAGGAACAGGGGTCGATTGATCAGGATGGACTGCACTGAAGAAATGCTGAATGAACAGGTGAGACCGTCGGCTTCCGGACGCGGACGGTGCTCAGCGCGGCGCGACCGTACCGGATGAAGACGGTGGATCGACCGCTCAGCTCGTCCCCGCCGACGCCCTGCGCGCGTCGCGGGAGGCCATGCGCCCGCCCAACGCCGCGGCCACGATCTGCAGGAGGATGAGCCCCGCCGCATAGGCGGCGCCGACGTCCCAGCTCTCGGCGTGAAGCATCTGGCCGGGGAGGAGGTTCGCCAGGAACCAGACGACGAGCGAGAACAGGCCCATCGCCACGGCGTGGAGGATGGGCGCGGAGCCGTCGCGGCGCGCGGCGAACCAGCCGCCGGCGAAGAACCCGGCGGCGGTGGCGACCAATCCCCAGAGCGTGCCGCCGTGACCGTCGCGGCTCAGCAGGCCCACGGCGAGCATGGCGAACACCGCCAGCGACGTCACCGCCGCGGCGACGAACCAGCCGAGCGCGACCGTGCCGGGGCGGACGTTCCGCAGGTGCTCAGCGTGCATCGGCCGCGAGCTCCGCGATGGAGAGCAGGTCGTCGAGGGTGTACTGGCAGGGCTGGAAGCTCTGGCGATGGTGCTTCGTCGGCCCCACCCGGTCCAGCGCCTCCAGGTGCTCGGGGGTGCCGTACCCCTTGTTGCGCTCCCACCCGTAGGCGGGGTGGCGCAGCGCCAGGCGCTCCATCAGCCGGTCGCGCGTGACCTTGGCCAGGATCGACGCCGCGGCGATGGAGTGCACCTTGGCGTCGCCGTCCACGATCGCCGTCTGCGCCTCCAGCCCCAGCTCGGCCACGGGGAGGCCGTCCACCAGCAGGTGCCCCGGCGGGCAGGAGAGATGGCGAATGGCGCGCTGCATCGCCAGCGCCGTCGCCCGGCGGATGTTGATGCGGTCGATCTCCGCCGCCGACGCCGCCCCGATCCCCCAGCAGACGCAGGAGGAGACGATCTGGTCGTAGAGCGCCAGCCGCTTCTCGTGCGTGAGCTTCTTGCTGTCGTCCACCCCGCGCACCCAGCACCCCTCCGGCAGGATCACGGCGGCGGCGACCACGGGCCCGGCCAGCGGCCCGCGGCCCACCTCGTCGATCCCGGCGACGTGCAGCACGCCGTTCGCCCAGAAGCCGAACTCCGTCGCCAGCAGCTTCTGCAGGCGGGCGGCGGTCGGCTTCCGGACGCGCTTCGGCTTCTTCTTCTTCGCGGCGGGCACTTCGGGAGACAGCGGATGGGGAACGGCGTGGTGGACGGGGAATGGATACATCAATTCCGACATTCACACAACCGCATCTCTCACAGAGGCCACAGGGGTCACGGAGGCGCGTGCGAAGCTCCCCCGTGACCCCTGTGACCTCTGTGAGAGACCGGCTTACCGCGCCAGCTCCACGTCGAGCCCCGCCTCGAGCGCGTGGTCGATGCGCACCTTGCTCTCGGCCAGGTGCGCGCGGGTGATGGCGTCGATGCCGCCGCCCGCCAGCGTGGTGGCGATGCGGCCGCGCAGCTCCACCAGCGCGGCACGCGCCGCCGCGCGAGCGTCACCCGGCAGCCCCTCGGGGCGGCGCGCGACCATCTCGGTGAGACGGTCGACGTACGCCCGCTGCAGCTCGCGGCGCATCACGCTGGTGCTGCGGCCCGCGTACGCCTCGGCCCACACGGCGTGCGTCAGGCTCCCCATCAGCTCGCTGGTGCCGACCGTGTTGGCCGCGCCGAACTTCATCTCCGCGTCGCGCATCTTCGCGAAGGTGGAGGGCGCGGTGAGCTGGTTGAGCAGCCCGCGCTGGGCCCCCAGCACCAGGGTGGTGAAGGGATAGTCGATGCGCCCGTCGGGGCCGTAGGTGTTGTTGAGCCCCCAGTGGCTCCAGCGGTTGCTCCCCAACGTCGCCAGCACGTTGGCCGGAATGGAGAAGGCGCCCTCGCCGAAGCCGAACTCGTTGAGGAACGCCAGCGCCTCGCGCTGCTTGGCCGGCGGCACCGGCACGAAGGGCATGCGGCCGCTGGGGTCGCCCATCCGGTCGCGGTTCACGTACTGCCCGCCGATGTACTTCACCCCCACGGCCAGCGAGCGGGCGTACTGGTTCATCAGCAGGTTGAAGGCGTCGGTCACGTCGCCGTAGCGGGCGTTGTCGGCCATCACGTAGCGCGGGAGCTCCGGCAGGATCCCCCGGATCAGCGTGGCGCGGCCGCGTGCCCAGGCCAGCGGGTCCTGCCCCAGGTCGAAGGTGTTCACCGTGGGGTCGAGCGCGCCGGGGCCGCCCGAGTCCTCGTCGGTGCCGTAGGCGTGGCCCGGGAGCGCCGCCTCGCGCGCCAGCCGCGCGGCCCGCCCGGCGTCGGCGGTGTAGCCGTAGCTGATGGCCCAGCGGTCGTACGAGCCCACGCCGGGGTTGTACGGGTACCCCGAGGGCTTGCCGCGCTCGGGGGAGATGTTCACCGCCGGGTAGTCCATCACCGAGCTGAACACCCCGTTCTGCTCCGTCCAGGCGCGGTCCGAGAGCCGGTCGAGCGGCGTATCGGACGAGGCGCGGAAGTTGTGGCGCAGCCCCAGGGTGTGCCCCACCTCGTGCATCGTCACCCACTTCAGCGCGTTGGCCACGTACTCCATCGGCACCGCGTCGGTGGGCCCGATCTCGCCGGCCGCCACCAGCAGCGTGCGGAAGAGCGACCCCTGCCCCGCCATCTCGGCGGAGAGCGAGGCCTGCTCGCCCTGCTGCGCGCCTGCGCCGACCCCCAGCGCATCGTCGATGGCGGCCGCGGGGGTGACCATGGTGCGCCACTCGCGGCGCCAGCCGCTGACCATGCTGGCCTCGATCAGGATGTCGGCGTCCAGGATCTCGCCGGTGCGCGGGTCCACGATGGAGGGCCCGATGGCGCCGTAGCCGGGCTGGTCGGAGACGTTCCAGCGGATGGTGTGGTAGCGCAGGTCCTCGGGGTCGGCGCCCTCGGGGAGCATCTCGGCGCGGATGGCGTTCTTCCACCCCGCGGCCTCGTAGGCGGCGTTCCAGGCCTGCACCCCGGCCATGATGGCGGGGCGGTACTCCACCGGGATGTTGGTGTCCAGGTAGTAGACGATGGGCTGCTTCGGCTCCCAGAGCCCGCCCTCCACCTGGCGCCCCGGCTCCAGCCGCCAGCGGTTCACGTAGCGGCGGAAGAAGTTGTCCTCGAAGGTGGAGAAGTCCTTGCGCGCGGTGAGGAAGTAGCCCACCCGGTCGTCCGCGTCGCGCGGCGTCATGGGCGTCTCGGGGAGCGGCGCCAGGGTGTAGGCCACGCCCACCGCGATGGTGCGGGCGTCGGGGAGCGAGTTGAGCCCCTGCGGCGTCGACGGCCGGAAGCTGAGGCGCGCGCGCACGTTCACGTTGCCGGGGAACGCCTTCACGCTCTCCAGGTAGCTCTTGCTGGCCTCGAGCGGCACCGGCGGCGGGCTCTGCTGCCCCGGCTGCGCGGCCGCGAAGCGCACCCGCTCGCCCACCCCCGAGAGGTCGGAGACGAACCAGTCGTACGCGTTCACCAGCAGGGTGCTGTCGGCGTTGATCGACTCGATCTTGGCCGAGGCGAGCACGGAGGAGGAGAAGGTGAGGTTGACGGCCTGCTCGGTGGGCGAGCCCTCCGGCGCGGTGAAGCGGGTGGGGCGGCGCACCAGGAACACGCGGTCGCCGTGGCGCTCCAGCGCCACCACGCTTCCCTCGAAAATGTTCAGCATGGTGCCGCCGAAGAGCCCGGCCGCGCCCACGCCCTGCGAGATCTGGTAGCTGATCAGGAAGTCCTTCCCCAGCCGGTCCCTGGGCACGGCCAGGTAGAGCGCGTCGCCCTTCTCGTAGGTGTCGAGCCACCCCTGGCGCCGGGTGGCGTCCTTGGTGACGTCGGCCCAGGGCTTGAACGGGCCGGCGGGCGGGCGGGGGGCTTCCTGCGCGGGCGCGCCGGCGGGGCGCGCGGCGGTGGGGGCGGCGGCCGTGCGCTGCTGCGCGGCAGCCGGCGCGGCGGCAGGGTGGGCCTGCGCGGACGCGCAGCCGGCCACGCCCGCGACCAGCGCGAGGTGCGTGATTCGTTTCACGGGAGGAACTCCTGGAAGGTTGAAGCGGGGAGTGGAGGGAGCACTCGCGACGTTGGATGCCGCCGCGCGGAGAAAGGTTTGCCGGGATGCTAAAAATACTACACGCCCGGGCGGAGCCCAACGTCCGTGTTGTCTACGGAGGCTTCGAAAGAACGTTTCACGCAGAGACGCGGAGGAACAGAGAGATCGGTTCTCTCTGTTCCTCCGCGTCTCTGCGTGAAACGGCAGTTGCTGTTTTCCTTACCGCGGACGGCGCTCGCGGATGCGGGCGGCCTTCCCGCGCAGGGCGCGCAGGTAGTAGAGCTTGGCCCGCCGGACGCGGCCCTCGCGCACCAGCTCGATGCTGGCGAGCATGGGCGAGTGCAGCGGGAAGGTGCGCTCCACGCCCACGCCGCCGCTGATCTTGCGGACCTTGAAGGTCTCGCTGACGCCGCCGTGCTTGCGGCCGATGCAGACCCCCTCGAAGGCCTGGATGCGCTCCTTGTCGCCCTCGCGCACGCGCACGTTCACGCGCACGGTGTCGCCGGGGCGGAAGCTGGGGATGTTGTCCCGCAGGTATTCCTTCTGGGTCTCGATGAACGGATGCATCGCGCACTTCCCTTCGGTTATGGTGATGAGAGGTTGGGCGCGCCGCCAACGGCGGCGCCGTTTCGTGCTTCCCCCAACGTCAGCCCTGCTCCGGGTGCTCCGCCTCGAGGAGCTCCGGGCGCCGCTCGCGCGTCAGGCGCTCGGCCTGCTCGCGCCTCCAGGCGGCGATCCTCGCGTGGTCGCCCGACAGCAGCACGTCGGGCACCCGCATCCCCCTGTACTCCGCGGGGCGCGTGTACGACGGGGGGGAGAGCTCCCCGTCGTAGAAGCTGTCGGTCGATGCGCTCTCGTGGTCCGAGATCGCGCCCGGCAGCAGCCGCACCACCGCGTCCAGCACCGCCAGCGCCGCCACCTCGCCCCCCGAGAGAACGAAGTCGCCCAGCGACAGCTCCTCGTCGGCCAGCGCCTCGGCCACGCGGTGGTCCACGTCCTTGTAGTGCCCGCAGAGCAGCGTCAGCTCCGGCTGGAGCGAGAGCCGCACCGCGTCCTCGTGCGTGAAGCGCTTCCCCCGCGCCGACATCAGCAGGATCCGTCCGGGCGGACGCGCGGCCCCCTGGGGCGCCGACGCCTCCACCGCCTCGAAGAACGGCTCCGGCTTCATCACCATCCCGCTCCCGCCCCCGTAGGGGAGGTCGTCCACGGTCTGGTGGCGGTCGTGGGTGAAGTCGCGCAGCTGCACCAGCTCGTACTCCACCAGCCCCGCCGCCGCCGCCCGCGCCGGGATGGAAAGCCCCAGCGGCCCCCGGAAGAAGTCGGGGAAGAGGGTGACGACGCGGATCTTCATCACAGCTCCAGGAGCCCCTCCGGGAGCTCCACCTCCACCACCCCCTCGGCCGGGTCGACGCGGCGGATCATCTCGCGCACGAAGGGCACCAGCAGCTCCTTCCGCCCCGCGCGGCTCACCCCCAGGTACCACCCGGCCGGCCCCTCGTAGACCTCGGCCACCGTCCCCACCCCCTCGCCGCCGGCGCTCACGCGCAGGCCGACCAGCTGGTGGACGAAGGCCTCGTTCTCCTCCAGCGGCGCCGCCTCGGCCGCGGGGATCAGCAGGGTGGCGCCGCGCAGCGCGTCGACCGCGGCGTCGCGGCCCGCGTGCTCGGCCGCCTTCAGCAGCAGCCCGCCCTTGAAGGGGCGCGCCCGCTCCACGGTGATGCGGCCGCCGGTGGGCGTGCCGCGCGGGTCGCCCACCAGGAGCACCTTCCCCGCGCCGAACACCGACTTCGGGTGATCGGTCTCCACCCGCACGGCCAGCTCGCCCTTGATGCCGTGCGGCTTGTGCACCGTGCCGACGATCAGGAACGCGCCGTCCTCCCCGGCCATCGCCGCCACCCCGCTCAGGACTGCGCCGGCTCCTCGCCCTCGGCGGGAGCCGCGGCCTCGTCAGCCCCCGGGGTCGCCGCCAGCGGCGCGTCCGCGGTGGCCGCCTCGGCGCCCGGGGCGTCGGCCACCGGCGCCTCGTCGGTGACCGCGTCGGTGATCTGCGCGTTCACCGCCGTCGGGACAGCGTCGTCGACCTGCGCGTCCACGGCCGCCGGAGCTTCGTCCGCCGCCGTCTCGGTCGCGGCCGCGTCGTCGTCGCCGCCGGTGACCTTGTCCACCACCGCCCCGGCCGCGTCCTTCACCTTCTCGATCACGCTCCCCGCCGCGCCCGCCACCGCCGAGGCCGCGTCCTTGGCGGCGTCGGCGACCACGGAGGCCGCGTCCTGCGCCACGTCGGCGGCCTTGCCGGCCACGTCCTGGGCCACGTCGGCCGCCTTGCCGGCCACGTCCCTGGCGGCGTCGGCGGCCTTGCCGGCGGCGCCCTTCACGGCGCGGCCGGCGGTCGAGGCGGCGCTCTTCACGGTCTCGACCACGGTCTCGGGCTGGGCCGCGGCGCGGCGCAGGAGCGAGCGGACGGTGTCGGTGGGAACGGCGCCCTTGGCGAGCCAGGCGTCGGCCTTGGCGCGGTCGACCTTGAGGGTCTCGGGCTGCGTGGTGGGGTTGTAGTGGCCGATGGTGGCCACGAACCGGCCGTCGCGGGGCATGGAGCTCTCCGCGATCACGATGCGGTAGTGCGGGGCCTTCTTACGGCCCATGCGGCGCAGGCGAATCTTCAGTGCCATCGAGCTTCTCCAGGGTCGAACAGCGGTGGCGTCCAGCCCGGCGGTTCGCGGGGTGCTCCCGCGGCGGACGGACGATCGAAAGAGAAATGCTGAGTGCTAAGTGCTAAGTGCTGGGGGTCCTCGTGCAGTTCAGCACTTGGCACTTAGCACTTGGCACTCAGCACTTGCAGTTCCCTACATCCGGGGCATCCCCCCGAACGGCAGTTTGGGCATTCCGCCGCCCTTCGGCATCATGCCCTGCATGGCCTTCATCTGCTTCATGAACTTCTGCATGTCCTTGAACTGCTGCAGAAGCTGGTTGATCTCCGAGACCGGGCGGCCGCAGCCGCGCGAGATGCGCACGCGGCGCTGGCCGTTCAGCATCTCCGGGCGCCTGCGCTCCTGCGGCGTCATGGAGAGGATGATCGCCTCCACGTGCTTGAAGCGCTGCGGGTCGACCTTGACGTTCTTCAGCATCTTGCTGTTCACGCCCGGGAGCAGCTTCAGCAGGTTCTCGAGCGGGCCCAGGTTCTGGAACTGCCGCAGCGCCACCAGGAAGTCGCCCAGGTCGAAGCGGCCGGAGCCCATCACCTTGCGCTCCAGCCTGGCGGCCTCGTCGGCGTCGAAGGACTGCTGCGCCTTCTCCACCAGCGCCACCACGTCGCCCTGCTGCAGGATGCGGCCGGCCATCCGCTCGGGGTGGAACTCCTCCAGCCCGTCCAGCCGCTCCCCCACGCCCAGGAACTTGATGGGCTTGTGCGTCACCCCGTAGATGGAGAGCGCGGCGCCGCCGCGGGCGTCGCCGTCCATCTTGGTGAGCACCACGCCGGAGATGTCGAGCGCCTCGTCGAACCCCTTGGCGACGTTCACCGACTCCTGGCCGATCATCCCGTCGGCCACGAAGAGGATCTCGTGCGGGCCGAGCGCCGCCTTCAGGCGCTTCAGCTCGTCCATCATCTCGTCGTCGATCTGCAGCCGCCCGGCGGTGTCGAAGATCACCACCCGGTCGCGCTCGGTCTTCGCCAGCGCCAGCGCGCGCTGCGCGATGCCGACCACGTCCGTCGACCCCGGCTCGGCGTAGACGGGGACGCCCACCTGCTCGCCCAGCGTCTGCAGCTGCTCCACGGCGGCGGGGCGGTAGACGTCGCAGGCCACCATCCGCGTCTGGCGCATCTCGCGCTTCATCTTGCGCGCGAGCTTGCCGGCGGTGGTGGTCTTCCCCGAGCCCTGCAGCCCCACCATCATGATCACGGTGGGGGGGATGGGAGCCAGGGCCAGGGGCGAGCGCTTCTCGCCCAGCATGGCCGTGAGCTCCTCGTGCACCACCTTCACCAGCTGCTGCCCGGGAGTGACGGACTTCAGCACCCGCTCGCCGAGCGCCTTCTCCTCCACGCGCTTCATGAACTCGCGCGCGACCTGGAAGTTGACGTCGGCTTCGAGCAGCACCCGCCGCACCTCGCGCAGCCCCTCGCGGATCATGGGCTCGGTGAGCACGCCGCGCTGGCGCAGCCCGGAGAGCACGCCCTCCAGTTTTTCGCTGAGCTGGTCGAACAAGTCCTGGTGCCCCGGATAGGACGAAAACGCCGCCCGGCCGCGGAATGCGCCAAGGCGGGAGCAGCAAAGCCTTAGATTATAGCCTGTAAAGCCGCGATTTGCAACCTCACGTTAAGGTTTACACAGAGACGCAGAGGAACCGAGAGCCGTTCTCTCGGTTCCTCTGCGTCTCGCCGCGAAGCGGCCCCTGACCTACTTCGGGTCGGAGAGGTACTTCAGGGCCTTCAACCCGGGCATGAAGAGGTAGGCGCCCCCGCGAACGGTCACGAAGCGCGGGATGCCGCTCACCCGGTGCCGCACCGGGCACTGCTGCACGGTGAAGCGCGACACCTCCTCGGGGTGCGTGGCCGGGTTCTCCGGGTCGCGGTGCGGCGCGATCACCGGGTCGGGGTCGGCGTACAGCCCGTCGAACTTCATGCTGTTCACCCAGGTGCTCTGCACGAACTCGAACTGCCGCCCCAGGTCGGTGTTGAAGCAGATGAAGTGCAGCCCGCGCTCGCCCCCGCCGTCGCTCTTCAGGATGTCGGCCGGCTCGAACGAGTCGGCGAGCGGCGGCCCGTAGGCGCGGCCGCGGCGCAGCAGGCGGTGGCGGTCGGCCACCAGCAGCGACTCGGTGGGGGTGGGGCCCATCCCGTCGCGCGGGTTGGTGCGGCGGATGTGCGAGCCCAGCGGGCAGCGCTCGCCGTACAGGTCGTCCTTCGCATACAGGAACTTGTTCGCCGTCGCCGCGTCGAAGGGCTCCTCGGTGTCCGGCGCGTGCTCCAGCGGGGTGCCGTTCGGCCACCGCCCCACCATCCGCGCGGCCAGCCACTTCCGCCGCGCGGCGTCGTGGTGCGCGGCCTGGTCCACGAAGCTCCAGAACGCCTTCACGTCCTGCGCGTACTGCCGGAAGACCACGTAGCTCCCGTTCTTCCCGAAGTCCAGCCGCTTCCCCAGGGTGGTGTTGTAGGGGTCGGCCGGGGCCTCCTTGAAGAGCTTCCCCGCCGCCTCGGTCACCGGAACGCTGGGAGCGGCCGGGAAGTGGCCGTAGGCGTTGTGGTAGCCGAGCACCACCTCGCCCGCGGGGATCTTCGGCTCGTTGCTGGGCGCGTCGGCGCTGGCCCGGAGCCCGTCGATGCGCGGCTGCGCGATCCCGTCGTGGAAGCCGAAGTGCTCCTTGTCGCCCGCCAGCATCACGCTCCCCAGCGGCGCGCCCAGGGTGATCCCGGCGGCGGCCGCGTACCGCGTCTCCTCGTCGAGGAGCCCCTGCAGCCCCTCGGGGGTGGCGGCGAAGAGGAAGAGCATGGCGTGCACCACCGGGTTCTTCGGCCCCCCCCACGCCCAGGTCTCCGGCGCCAGCGGGCCGGTGTCGCCCAGCGCGCGCTGGCGGTGCTCCCCCGTCATCCCCTCCATGAACTCCAGCCCGAAGGTGCTCAGCGTGGTCTGGTCGAGCCCGAGCGCCCGCACCCCCTGGAAGGTGAGCCCCACGTTCAGCGCCCGCCCCTCGCGCGTGACCTCGGCGCCCCTCTTCGACGCCGGCGTCACCCGCCCCGCCAGCCCGCCGACCCACCCCCGCGCGGCGGCGGCCTCCACCCGGTCGCCGAAGTGCACGGTGACGTAGCAGGCCTGCTCGAGCTTGCGGTAGCTGCGCGCCACCAGCCCCTGCACGTCGTCCTCCTCGATCTGCGGCGAGGGCGCGGGCTTCTGCGGCTGCAGCGGGTCGGTGGTGCTCAGCGCGCCGTCGGAGAAGCGGCGCAGCCACTCCTGCGCGGCCGCCGCGTCCATCTCCTCGTACAGCCCCAGCCGGATCTTGCTGTTGTTGTTGATGTTGCTCACCGAGAGCCAGCGGTAGGCGCTGTACCACACCTGCGTGGGGATCTGGCTGTCGCGCGAGTACGCCTTGAACTGCTGCTCGTTGGTGGCGCCGCCGCCGGTGAGCCCGGTGGTGCGCGGGAAGCCCACGCAGTTGCTCCACACCGCGGTGAGCCCGTTCGACGACTTGTCGATGAAGTCGCCCAGGTAGTTGTCCCAGCTCCCGTCGAAGTTGCTGAAGAACACCAGCCGCCGCCCGTCGTCCACGATCACCCAGCGGGCGAAGTGGATGGAGGGGATGCCGGAGAGGTTCCCCTGGTTGCTGAGGTACTTCGCCGAGACGTTGATGAAGGCCAGCACCGCCCGCAGCACCACCCCCCTGAACCAGAGCGGCTCCTTGATGTAGATCACGGAGCTCATCTCGTTCTGGACGATGCGGTCCTCGGTGCGCACCAGCTCGGCGGTGTGCGCCTTCACGTCGGACTTCACGATCACCGGGTCGGTGGCCGCGAGCCGCGACAGGTACAGGAAGGCGGCGCCCGCCAGCACCGCGACCACGGCGAAGACGCCGAGGGTGCCCCACATCGCCACCGTGGGGCCCAGCGCCAGCCGCAGCACCCCGTAGAGGGCGGCGAAGAGCGCCACCACCAGCGCCCCGATCACCGGGAAGAGGAGGCTGGGCGGGAAGAGGAGCTTGGGGTACGGCCCCGGCTTCACCTTCGTCCACGCCAGGTCGGGCTGCTGCGCGATCCAGTCCAGCACGCGCCTGCGGGCCGCCACCGGCTCGGCCGGGAACCCCGGCTGCGCGGTCGCCTGGTCCAGGAAGTCCTCCACCCGCTCGCGCAGCCGCGCCTCGCGGCGGATCTGGTCGACCGAGCGGTTCATCGTCCCCGTGTAGAAGGTGTTGGAGACGACGCGGTGGCGCAGGAAGTAGCCGTGCACGGCGCGGCGGTCGCTCGACCCCGGCCACCCCTCGCAGTGGCCGAACACCAGGTCCAGCCCCGGCCCCGCCTCGCGCAGCAGCTCGTCCACGTGCTCCTCGAGGGTGCCGTCGAAGTCGGTGGAGAAGAGGAGCTTGGCCGGGATCGGCGGCCCCGACGCCTGCGGCTTCCCCTCGTACACGGGGATCGGCGCCTCGTCCGAGGGCGAGGGCTGGTGCACCAGGATGCGCATGAAGTGCACGGTGCGCAGCTTCGCGAACGGGATGATCGGGTTGACCTCGATGTCCGCGTCTTCCGGCCGCGCGATCCGGTCGAGGAGCGCCAGCAGCTCCTTCATGTGCCCGGCCTTGATCCGCGGCATCACCAGCAGCGACGACTGCGCGGTGCGTCCGTCGTGCGCGGCCGAGGCCAGCTCCTGCTCGGGGGTGCGCTCCAGCACCTTCCCCACCATCACGCGGCGGGCGGCGCGGTGGCTGGGCATTTCGCGCGAGACGATCGGCCCGGGCATGTGGATCACCTCGGCGCGCGTGCGCGACGCGTCGCCGACCACGGGCACGGCCAGGGGGATCGTCTTCTGCGCCTCGGTCGCGGTGCCGTCCGCCGTCGGCTCGGAACGCGGGTTCTCGTCGGGGTTGGGAGGAAGGTCGCTCATGAGAGGCTCCTGCAATGCTGCGAATGGGGAGTGCTCGGCCGAGACGGACGAGGCACGGGGGTGTGCGCCTGGAGTGTGGGAACCGTCGGGGTGTGGCCGCCCGGAGAGGGAAAAGTTGGCGGCACTACAAAATGACGCCGCGCGTCCATAAACGCCAGTATCTCCGCAAGTATCTGCCAGAGGGCCGTTTGGCGGACTGCCAGCGGGGGAAGCCGGCGGTCCGGGGGGAGGATAGGGACATCCGTGTCCCGCCGCGGGCGGCGCGCGCGGCCGGGCCGGGTGGCGTAAAAAGGATTGTCGCCGACAGGGGCGGCGGCTATGATCTCACGAGGCGGCGGACGGATCGTTCCCCGCCTCCTTTCCCGCGGCACCCCTTCTCTTGCCCCTCCCCTTCGAACGAGGCATTCCGCCGTGAGCACTCTCGCGCCTCCCTCCCCCACCGCCTCCGCGCCGCCGGCGCAGCCGCCGTCGCCCAACTCGCAGGGCGGGATGGGGCTGAAGCTGAAGCGGGCGCTGGTCGCCGCCTTCGGCTCCCGGGACGTGCTGCGCCCGGTGTCGTCGTTCCTGCGCCGCCACGCGCCGATCCTGAAGCTGGGGAACCGGGTGGTGGTGAGTCTGCACGCCGACGTGCTGGAGGTGCTCACCCGCGACGCCGACTTCACCATCCACGAAGTGAACGGCCCCTCCATCGAGCGCATCAACGGCCCCTTCATCCTGGAGATGGACCGCGGCCCGATCTACGACCGCGACCACGCCGTGCTGCGCGCGACCGCGCGCTACGACGACCTGGACCGCGTCCAGGCCCTGGCGCGCGACGAGTCCGCGCGGCGGGTGGAGGCGGCGCGCCCGCGGGGGCGCATGGAGGTGGTGCAGGGGCTCACCCGCGCGGTGCCCACGGAGATCGTGGGCCGCTACTTCGGCTTCCCCGGGCCCGACCCGGCGACGCTGCAGCGCTGGCTGCGCAACCTCTTCCAGGACGCCTTCGCGAACCCCATCGACGATCCCTTCGTGCGCGCGGCGGCGCTCCGCTCGCGGCGCGAGATCGAGGCCTGGCTCCCGGGCGAGCTGGCGCGCCGCAAGGCCGCCGGCGTCGTGGGCGCCGACGACGTGCTGGGGCGGATGCTGGAGATGGAGGGGACGGAGCGTCCCTGGCTGGACGACGACTGGGTGCGGCGGAACATCTGCGGGCTGATCGTGGGCGCGGTGGACACCACCTCGCGCTTCAGCATCCTGGCGCTCGACGAGCTGCTGCGCCGGCCGCACGAGCTTGCGGGCGCCGCCGAGGCCGCGCGGGCCGGCGACCTGGACCTGGTGCGGCAGTACGCGTGGGAGGCGGTGCGCTTCAACCCGCACACGCCGCTGATCGCGCGCTTCTGCCCGCGCGAGACGGTGCTCGCCGCCGGCACGCCGCGCGAGCGGCGGATCGCCGCGGGGAGCACGATGATGGTGGACGTGCTGGGGGCGTCGTTCGACTCCGCGGCGGTGCCGGAGCCGGACCGCTTCCGCCTGGACCGTGACATCCGCTCCTACCTGCACTTCGGCTGGGGGATGCACCAGTGCTTCGGGCTGGCGATGAACATGGTGGCCATCCCCGAGATCATGGCCGCGCTGCTGCGCCTCCCCAACCTCCGCCGCGCGCCCGGCCACGACGGCCACGTGCAGCTCGACGGCCCCTTCCCCGAGCGGCTGGTGCTCGAGTTCGGCTGAAGATACGGCACGGTGGTGCACGAAGGGCCCCGGGCGACGCTTGCCCGGGGCCCTTGCCTATTCTGGACGACAAGAGCTGCTCGAAAAAGCCTGAAATTGATCAAGAAAAGACGTGCAGAACCGGACAGCTGCCCTTATCATTCGCAAGGCTACGAACGTACGCCATTGACGCATTACTCGAAGTCATCTATCTTCACCCTACGGACACGTTCATGGAGATTCGAGAGACGCACGTGTTCACTCGCCAGATCCTGGCTTCGGGACAGGAGGAGGAGTACCGCCTGCTGCAGCTGGAGCTCGTGGAGAACCCCGAGAAAGGGGTGGTGATGACCGGTACGGGCGGGCTGCGCAAGCTGCGCTGGAAGGCCGAGGGACGGGGCAAGCGCGGCGGACACCACGTCATCTACTACTGAGCCGAGGAAGTGAGCGTGATCCTCATGCTCTTCATGTTTCCCAAGAACGCGCAGGCCGACCTCACCTCCGAGCAGAAGCGCAGGCTGCGGCAGGTGGTCGAGGCAGAGTTCGGGACGGCGGCGAAAGTGTCGGGGCGGCGCATGGCCCACTAGTCACGGCGTGTGCAGCATCACTCAGCGAAAGGATTCAGCGTGAAGGACGAGCTCTTCGACGAGCTGCTCGAAAGCGTTCGCCAGGGCGGCGCGATCCTGCGCGGCGAGGTGGAGGCGGGGCGCACCTTCCGGTTCCCCGAGAAGGACGGTGTTCCCGACGTGTCCGCCATCCGCGACGGCTTCGGGGTGTCGCAGGCGCAGTTCGCGGAGCTGATGGGAATCAGCGTCGGGACGCTGCGCAACTGGGAGCAGGGCCGCCGCGATCCCGAAGGCCCGGCCAGCGTTCTCCTCGAGGTCGCCTACCGCCATCCGGACGTGGTGTGGAGCGTCGTTCGCGAACGCCGCGCGCGTCGTGGGGCTGTCGAGCGTGCGGCCACGGACGGGGCGCCGACGGACGAGCGCTGACGTGACGAGCGGTGGGTGCCGCCGTTGCGGCGAGCCGGCGCGCGTGTAGCTTCGGGGCCGCGCGCGCATCTCGTCCCCCGAAGCCGCCCTCGCGAATGACTGGCAACCCTCCGGTGATCGAAACCGAGCGCCTCGTGCTGCGGCTGGCGGAGGTGCGCGACGCGCCGGAGATCGTGCGCTACTTCAGCGAGAACCGCGCGCACCTGGCGGGCTCGCGGCCGCGGATGGAGCCCGAGTTCTTCACCGAGGAGTTCTGGCGCTCGCAGGCGCACGCGGCGCTGGCCGAGTTCCGCACCGAGCGCTCGCTGCGGCTGTTCATGTTCGAGAAGCCGGGCGGCGAGCGGGTGGTGGGGAACATCAACTTCGTGCAGTTCCAGCGCGGCGCGGCGCAGTACTGCACGCTGGGCTACGGCATCGCCGCCGACCGCGAGGGGCGCGGGCTGATGCGCGAGGGGCTGGCGGCCGGGATCGCGCACGTCTTCCGCGACCTGAACATGCACCGCATCCAGGCGAACTACGTCCCCTGGAACCGGCGCAGCGGCGGCCTGCTGCGGCGCCTGGGCTTCACCGTGGAAGGGTACGCGCGCGACTACCTCTTCCTCGACGGCGCCTGGCAGGACCACGTGCTGACCAGCCTCACCAACCCCGACTGGCACGAGCAGAGATAGGGGACAGGGGACAGGTTACAGGGGACAGCCGGCAACTGCTTGCTGTCCCCTGTCCCCTGTCCCCTGTCCCCTTCCTTCAGGGAGGCGGGAAGCGGATGGTGTCCCGCGGCATGGCCGGGAAGGTCGGCGGCGCGGGGGGCGGCGCCTGCGCGGTGTCGCGGCCGCGCCGGCCCCGGCGCCGCGGCTGCTCCGCCGGCGGCGCTGAGGGCGGCGCCGGCGGCAGCGACAGCGTGTCGGCGGCCGGCGGCGGCACGAACGGCACCGTGTCGTTCGCCGGCGGCAGCTGCGAAGGCGCGGGGCGCGGCCGCGGCTCGACGGGCGCCACCGGCGCGGGGGGTGGAGGAGGCGGCGGAGGAGGCGGCGGCGCGGGCTCCCCGTTCTCCCCGCGCGTGCTGTCCACCGGCGGCGGGGGCGGCGGCACGTAGCCGCGCAGCCGCACGAACGGCGGCCCCTTGGGATTGCGGACGAGCGCCGCGCGCGCCCCCCGCGGCCACTCCGCCGCCGAGGGGAAGCCGGTGAGCTCGATCCAGAGCGTGTCCCTGGTCACGTGCCCGGCCACGAACTGCCCCGCCCCGCCGGGCTCCACCGCCACGAAGGAGAAGATCCCGTCGCGGCGCACCTCGCCGGTGAAGGGGAAGGCCACGCCGCCGCGCACGTACTGCCCCGCCACCGAGTCCAGCCGCTGCGTGGCGATGGTGAACTCGCCCGGGGGCACCAGCCGGTACACCTGCTCGCGCACCCGCTGCGTGTCGCGCACGGGGTACTCGAAGCCGGTGAAGAGCCAGCGCCCCGCGAGGCGCGGGAGCCCCGCGCGCTCCTCCAGCGTGGGGCGGCGCAGCGGCGGGAGCGGCTCCACGTCCGCCTTCGCCTGCCCGCACGCCGCCGCGCCCAGGAGCGCCACCGCCGCCAGCCACGCCCTGAACCGTCTCACCGCGCCGTCCGTGTGATGGGTTGCGTCCGTTGGCCACCGCCGCGCCCGCATCCGCACGGGGCGTGCCCCGGCCCGCGGCAGGCGCCGCCAAGAGTTGACACGATATGGCGATAGCCCTAGCTTCGACAGGGACCCGGTCCTTTTCCGCCACGATGGCAACTTTCGAATCCGTGATGCCGATCCCGGCCGCGAGCCCCGAAGCGGGCGAGGCACTGCTGCGAGCCACCCTGGAGGCGCACGGCCAGCGCTGCACCGAGCAGCGCTCCGCCGTCTACCGCTTCCTGGCCGGCACCGACCAGCACCCGTCGGCCGACGAGGTGTTCACCGTGGTGCGCGGCGAGATCCCCGACATCTCCCTGGCCACCGTCTACAAGGCGCTGGAGACGCTGGTGAGCTGCGGCCTGGCCGTGAAGCTCACCTACGGCGACGACTCGGCCCGCTACGACGCGCGCACCGACGACCACTACCACTCGCGCTGCCTGCGCTGCGGCGTGGTGCGCGACGTGGCCGGTGCCGCCCCCGCGCTCCCGCAGATCGAGGTGGGCGCCGGCTTCCGGGTGGAGGGCTTCCGGGTGGAGGTGGTGGGCTACTGCTCCGCCTGCGCCGGCGAGTTGGAGTAGCCCGCCGCCTTTCGGTAGATTGAGCGCTCCCCGGCCGCCGCGCCGGGGAGCGTTTTCGTTTTCGGGAGATGTGACCATGCCGCACCGCGCCCCCGAGCTCCCCGCCGACGCCGCCGGCTGGCCGATCCGCGGCCGCCCCGCGCCGCCGCCGCCCACGCTGGGCCCCATCGCCGGGTTCCGCGGGGAGCTGGTGGTGGACGAAGCCGGGCGACGCCCCTTCGGCGAGGCGTCGGGGATCCTCGGCATCCTCCCGCGCGCCGTGGCCGTGCCGCGCGACGCGGCCGACGTGGCGGCGCTGCTGCGCTGGGCATCGCTGGAGCGCATCCCCCTGGTGCCGCGCGGCGCGGGGACGGGGATGCCGGGCGGCAACGTCGGCGCGGGCGTCTCGGTCGACCTCGTCTCCCACTTCCACGCGGCGCCGGTGGTCGATCCCGAACGGCGGACGGCGCGGGTGGAGCCGGGGACCGCGCTGGCCGCGCTGAACGCCGCCGCGGCGCCGCGCGGTCTCCGCTTCCCCGTGGACCCCTCCAGCGGTGAGGTCGCCACCCTCGGCGGGATGATCGCCAACAACTCGGGGGGATCGCACACCGTCTTCTACGGCTCCACCCGCGCCTGGGTCGAGTCGCTCGACGTGCTGCTGGCGGATGGCACCGCGGTGACGACGGCGCGCGGCGAGCGCGAGCGGCACCCGCGGCTGGCGGAGATCCTGGCACGGGTGGATGCCGCGCTGGCGCCGGTGCGGCACGAGGTGCTGGCGAGCTGGCCGCGGGTGCGGAAGAACTCGTCCGGGTACGGGGTGAAGGCGTACCTGGAGAGCGGCGACGCCATCGACCTGCTGGTGGGGAGCGAGGGGACGCTGGCGCTCACCACCTCGGCGACGGTGCGGCTGTCGCCGGTCCCGGCGCGGCGCGGGCTGGCGCTGCTGGAGTTCACCGACCTGGCGGCCGCGGGCGCCGCGGTGGAGCGCATCCTGAAGCTGCGCCCGTCGACCTGCGAGATGATCGACCGCACCTTCATCGACCTGGTGCGCTCCGGCGGCGAGGACCCCGGCTATCCGCTCCGCGAGGGGCTGGAGGCGATCCTCTTCGTGGAGATGGAGGGGGATTCGGAGGACGAGGTCGCGGCGAGGCTGGCGGAGGTGGAGCGGGAGATGGGCGGCGTCGCGGATCGCGTCTCGCTCGCGACGGGCGAGGCGCAGCAGGAGCGCTTCTGGCACGCGCGGCACGCGGCCAGCCCGGTGATCGCGAAGCTGGTCGGCGACCGCGTGTCGATGCAGTTCATCGAGGACGGCGTGGTGCCGGTGGCGCGGCTGGCGGACTACATCCGGCTGCTGCGGCGCATCCTGGCGGAGCACGGGCTGCAGGCGGTCATCTTCGGCCACGCGGGGGACGCGAACCTGCACGTGAACCCGCTGGTGGACGTCGCGAGGCCGGGGTGGCGCGAGGAGGTGGAGCGCGTGGTCTACGAGGTGGCCGAGGGCGTGGCGGCGCTCGGCGGGACGATGGCCGGCGAGCACGGCGACGGCCGCCTCCGCGCGCCGCTGCTCGACGTCATCTGGAGCCCGGAGACGGTCGCCTGCTTCCACGCGGTGAAGGAGGCGTTCGACCCGGCCGGCATCCTCAACCCCGGCGTGATCCTCCCCCTCCCCGGTCAGCGGCCGCTGGACGCGATCCGATACTGACCTGATCTCATCACGCGGAGCCGCAGAGGACCTGCCGAAGCGGGCGAGGCCAGTCGAGTACGCAGTTAACGGAGCGTGATAGCCAAGGTGTACAGCGATTGAACGAGCAGGGGTGCTTCCCAGTCAGGAGCACCCCTCTCGGCTATTTGCGCGGTGCAAGAAGCTTATGTGCGCTTGCTCTACCGAAGCCGGCTCGCAAGGCGCTCGGCTTCCATCCCACGACTTCCGCCTTACAGGGGAGGAAGCGACAGGCAGAATCCCACCTGCGTCAGCACCTGCTGAAGGTACTTGCGCTCCACAATTCCAACGCGCCGGCTGAATCTCTCCTCCGAAACAGGGCGGACCTGCGCGCATTGAAAGAACGTATCTTGATCCAAACCCGCGACTCCCTGAGGCACGCATACGCGGCCCGGAAGCTTCTTGTACCTGGTGGTGCCTGGAACGACCATGTACAACCCCGACTCGTTCGCCTCATCTCTGGAAACCACCAGACAAGGCCGGTGCCCGCCCTGCTCGTGCCCCCGTGTCGGTTCCAGGTCAACCGTCCACACTTCGCCTTGGCGGGGGTCTGGCATCCGCTACGCGTCCTCGCGCTCCAGTCCGTCCATCAGCGTGCCGTCCCACAAACGAGCTTCGGCCAGCTCGGCTTCGAATCCCGCTGGATCATCTTCGCGAAGCGCGCGATAGCTCGCAGCAAATTCCCGCAAGTACAACTCGCAGTCGAGTGACTGAAGCTCGCGTGCGGTGACTTCCATCGTGCGTGGGTCGCGCAGGCGGCGCCGCATCCTGCCAAGGGCTTCCCTTGCCGCTGGCGGCGCGGTGAAGCGCGTTGGCGTCTTGGGCATCTCTCTGCTCTCCCGGGGGGTATGGCGGGGGTTGTCGTGTCAACCCTCGCCGGTGCATTCTGTTCCACCCCGGCAACGAAGTCAAGTCCTCGCGTGAAACGATTCTTGGCTTATCACGCGGATTTCCGCCCTGCGGCGCCCAGATTGTCAACCCGCACGGTTTGCGCTCAACCATCCCGGTAGCTCACCAGCGTGAGCCGCACCACCTTCGCGGTGGTGATCACCTGGCCGACGTGGCGCTGGGTGTGCTCGGCGGCGTGGAAGAGGAGGCCGAGGACGTTGCTCGGCAGCTTCATCCGGCCCACCTCGCGCGGCTCCAGCAGGGTGCGCTCGTCGGTGGCGCGGAGTTGCGCGAGGGCGCGGTCGATGGTGGCGTGGACGTCGCGGACCAGCGCCTCTGCCGAGAGCGGCGGGGGCGCTTTCTCACGCTCCAGCGCGGCCCGTTGCGCGTCGTCGAGCTGCTCGCCGCGCGCGTAGGTGAAGAGGCGGTCGAGGGAGCCGGCCAGGTGCAGCGCGTGGAAGCCGGCCGAAGCGGCGCCGTTGGGGCGCGCCCAGAGCTCGTCCGCCGACAGCGCGGAGATCGCCACTTCCACGTCTTCGCGCGCCATCACGAGGGCGTGGGCGACGGGCATCAGCAGCGGCGGGATGCCGGGGATGGGGCCGCGGAGCCAGGGTTCGGGCTGGTTCATCGTTTCGCCTCTTCCTCGTTCGACACCAACGGTCGCCGCTCGCTACGGGAACCGGCTCCCAGTCCGCGAAGGCGGACTTCGTGCCGTTCCAGCGGCGGGTTTCCAACCCGCCGACGCATGCCTGCGCCCGCCGGACAGCGCGCAATCGAAGCGATATCGTTGCGCCGGCTATAGATCCTTCGGGCTGCGGACGATGGTGCACACCGCAAGGCTGGCGCGGCCCGCCCTCAGGATGACGACGTCCTTGGGGGTGATGAGTCATCCTCGTCCAGTCGTTCGCGCACGATCTCCGTCAGCGCGTCGGGCGTGTTGAGCGACGGGTCGTCGGTGACGCGCTCGAGGAGGTCGCGCAGGATCTCGCCCATCGCGGGGCCGGCGGCGACGCCGAGGGCGCGCAGCTCGTCGCCGCCGATGGCGAGGTCGCCGATCTCCAGCGCGGCGCCGGCACGCATCTCCGCGTCGGCACGGCGGCGGAGCGCCTCGGCCTCGCGGATGCGCGCGGGGTCGGGGTGCGGGCGGCCCGAGGCGTTGGCCACCTCCAGCCGCAGCAGGTCGTGCACGTACTCCCGGCCCACGCGCCGCAGCCACCGCCGCACCTCCGGCGCCGGCGCGTCGGACGCCGGCAACCCCTCGTGCTGCGCCACCAGGTGCAGCACGCGGTCGCGCTCGGCGTTGGAGAACTTCAGCCGCGTCATCATCCCCCGCGCCAGCGCGGCGCCCACCTCGGCGTGTCCATCCTCCCCCCTCGCCTTGCCGACGTCGTGCAGCAGGCCGGTGAGGCGCAGGTGGATGCGGGCGGGGGGCGCGGCGTCGGCGGTGCGCAGCAGGTGGCCCCAGACGTCCTCGTCGCCGTCGGGAACGCCGACGCACGCCTGCAGCTCGGGGTAGAGCGAGGCGAGCGCGCCGGAGCCCTCGTAGAGCCGCAGCGCGTCGGAGGGGCGCTTCACCTCCTTCAGCACCTTCATCAGCTCCTCGCGCACCCGCTCGGCGGAGAGGTGCGGAAGCTCGGGCGCGGCCTCCCTCGCCGCCGCCCAGGTGGCGGGGTCGATGCGCAGCCCGAAGCGCCCGGCGAAGCGCAGCGCGCGCAGCACCCGCAGCCGGTCTTCGCGGAAGCGCTCGCGCGCGTCGCCCACGGTGCGGAGCAGGCCGTCGCGCAGGTCGGGAACGCCGCCGTGCGGGTCGCGCACCTCGTGGCGCAACGGGTGCCAGGCGACGGCGTTGATGGTGAAGTCGCGCCGCTGCAGGTCCTCCTCGACCGTGTCGGAGAAGGAGACCCTGGCGTGGCGGCCGTCGGTCTCCACGTCGCGGCGGAAGGTGGTGACCTCGTACATCCGCCCGTCCTTCCCCACCACGCCCACGGTGCCGTGCGCGATGCCGACGGGAACGGTGCGCCGGAAGAGGCGCTGCACCTCGCCCGGGCGGGCGGCGGTCGCCAGGTCCCAGTCCTTCCCCTCGCCGTGGCCGGCGAGCGCGTCGCGCACGGCACCGCCCACGGCCCAGGTGGAGTGCCCCGCCTCTTCCAGCCGCCGCGCGATGCGCACCACCTCGTCGGGGGCGCGGAGGTCGGCGTGGGAGGGGCCGGAGGGGCGGTCGCCGGAATCGGTCACGTGGGCGGAGACGGGTGGACGGGAACGGGCCGCGGAGGCGTCTGGAGCGAGCCGCAAATCTGCAACTAGCAAGGACTTGGCGAAACTGCTACACGCTGTTATCTTCCGCGGTCCATCAATCGCCCGCTCCTCCCCACCGAGCCCCGATGAAGATCTTCGAGCTGCTGGATGGCTCCAGCGCGACGGACGCGTTCCGCGACGCCGTGACCCGCTTCGTGCGCGACGGGCGGCCCAACGAGCGCCTCGCGTTCAACCGCGACTGCCCGCCGGTGAAGGTGGAGCGCACGCTGGTGAGGGCGCTGGAAGAATACCCGGCCCTGCAGGTCGAATCAATCGTGATCCACGGAAGCTCGGGGTGCGAGTTCTTCCGGGGGTTCATGGACGTGCACACGGCCAACGAGGTGCGCCGCGTCAGCTTCCACTGGGACTGCAAGTGGAAGGCGCAGGAGCTGGGATGGCACGACTACTTCGGCTTCCCCGACCAGACGCGCGCCGCGCGCGAGCTCCCCTACGCCTGCTTCCGCAGCTGGACGGACGAGGGCGCCGTGCTGAAGGGCGCCGTGGAGCTGGAGCCCGTCCCCGCCTGACCTGGTCTCACGCAGAGCCACGGAGACGCAGAGAGAGCCACCGTGCCTCTCTGCGTCTCCGCGTCTCTGCGTGAGACGATCTTCTACCGGCGCGGCGGTTCCTCCGTGTTCCCCCGTGACCCCTGTGAGAACCCCCGTGAGAGCCAGAACCCGGCGTCACTTCGTGCCCAGCACGAAGGTGTTGCCGTCGGGATCCTTGAAGAGGGCCGAGGTGCCCCACTGCTCCGTCTTCGGCGGCTGCACGAACTCCACCCCGCAGCCGGAGAGCTCCTCGTAGCTCTTCTGCACGTCGTCGGTCACGAACGAGAGGTTCATGAACCCGCCGATCCGGTCTTCCTGCCCGGGCGGGGTGAAGAGCACGAGCCCCGTCTCCGCACCGGGGATGCGCAGCTCGATCCACCGCTGCGCGCCGAAGGGCTGGTCGGTCATCACGCGGAAGCCGAGCTTCTCGGTGTAGAAGGCGAGCGCGCGGTCCTGGTCGCGCGTGGGGATGCTGACAAACTTGATGGCCTTGATCATCGGGAGCTCTCCGCGTCTGGAAGCGAACGGGGTGCGTGGCGGCGTCAATGAAATCACGCCGTCCTTGCGCCACAAGGCGCGCAGCGGACACTATGGCGACCGTTGCCACAGCTACCCGCGAGCCCGTCCGATGCCGATCGTCCTCGACGACTACGTGATCGAGTCGCTGATGCCCGACCTGGTGGGGCACGACCATCACCCGTCCGCGTTCCTGCTGTACCTGGCGCTCTGGCGGCTGACCGGCGGCGGCGAGCGCGAGGCCGTCGCCAGCCTCCGCCAGCTGGCCGAGGAGACCGGCCTCTCGCGCCGCGCGGTACAGGACGCGGTCGCGCGGCTCGCCACGCGCCGGCTGGTGGAGGTGGAGCGGGCGGGGATCACCGACGTGCCGGCGTACCGGCTGCGGCGCCCCTGGATGCGCGGCCGAGGGTGACGCCCTCCAGCAGGAGGAGCCTCTCCTTGGCGTCCAGCCCGCCGCCGTAGCCGGTGAGCGCGCCGTTCGTCCCGATCACGCGGTGGCAGGGGATGATGATGGGGATGGGATTGGTCGCGTTCGCCCGCCCCGCGGCGCGGACGGCGGCCGGGTTCCCCGCGCGGGTGGCGAGCTCGCGGTAGTCGATGGTGGTGCCCGCCGGAATCCGCAGCAGCGCATCCCACACCTTCCGCTGCCACGCCGTCCCCCGCGGCCGCAGCTCCAGCGCGAACTCCCGCCGCTCGCCGCGAAAGTACGCGTCGAGCTGCGCGCGGACGTGCGCGCACCGCCCGTCGTCCCACGCGACGCCGTCGGGCGGGGGGTGGCGCGCGAAGCGCAGCTCGACCAGCGCGCCGTCGTCGTCGACCAGAGCGGTCAGCGCGCCGACGGGGGAGGGGAAGGTGGAGGCGTAGAGCATTCGCCGGCCGAAGGTGGAAGCGCGTCCGAGGCGGGACCCCTCACCCGAAAAACAGGAGAGACAAACTGCCGTCTCACCTGTTTTTCGACCTCTCCCAACTGCGGGAGAGGTGAACGGAAACGGCGGAAGGCTCACCCGCGCAGTCGCGAGCGCAGCGAGCCTTCAGTCACCCTCTCCCGTGCTGTTCGGGAGAGGGTCGGTTCGGGCGGACGCACGGTTCCGTCGGCGTGCACCGGAGCCCGGTCCGCCCGAATCGGGGTGAGGGGTCGCCGGGAGCCGGTCATCCCGTGCTGTCGAAGGTCACCACCTGCTGGATGGCGTCGAGCGGCTTCCGCTCCGCGGCGTCGTCCAGGGGCACGACCGTGGTTCCCACCGCGAAGAACTCGATCGCGTTGTGACCCCACCCCCAGCTGGATTCCTCGACCCGCGCGCCGACCACGCCGATCCCTCCCCGCTCCCGCGCTTCCGTCTGCATGCGCGCCAGCGCCACCTCGCGCGCCGTGTAGGTCGCCGTGGTGTAGACGGCCATCTCCTGGTTGCGGCCGAACTGCTTCAGGGCCTGGAGGAAGGTCAGATGGGCGATGTGGTACACGCAGGCGCCCATCGCCAGGCTCACGGGGCGGTAGCCGCCGCGGACGAGCTTCCAGAAGTCCTGGCCGCTCAGGTCGGAGGTGAACGGCCGGTCGCCCTTCGCGCGGAAGCTGCCCTTCCGCTCGCGATGCCGGATCGCGGTGCCGATCGCCTGGAACTCGAGCACGCCCTCGCTCATCGCGTATTTCTTGAACAGCAGGCGCACGCCCACCACGCCGTCGGCGCCGAGCAGGTCCGCCTCTTCCTCCATGCGCGTCATCGCCAGCTCGCGCGCGTCGTACATCGCCCGGGTCAGCACGGGGAGCTCCTGGCTCACGCTCCACCGCTGCCACTGGAAGCCCACGTGATAGATCGACGAGCCGAGGACGAGGCCGAGCGGCTGGAACCCGGCCTGCTCGACGAGGAGGAACTCGTCGACCGACAGGTCGCTGGTGAAGAAGGCGGGGCGGTCGCCGGTCCCGCGCATCGCACGCAGACGCTGGGCGGCCCCGAGGGGCAGATCCGCCGTCGACCCTGGCACGTAAGCCGGCATGAACGCTCCTGTTCGTGAGGGTTACGCGCGCGTGGAGTCCAGCCATTCGCGCAATGCGGCGCGTCCGCGCTCGGTGCGCTGCAGCTCAACCTCGAGCGCGAGGCCGAGCTCCGCCAGGAACGCGTCGATCTCCATCGGATCGGTCCGGATCACCACCCCGCGCACCTCCTGCTGCCGGCTCGCCTCGAACGAACGGTCGGAGGTCCGCTTCAACCGGTAGACGTAGCCGCCGAGCGGGAGGTGGATCGCCGTGACGTGCCGCCTGAGGAAGGCGCGCTCGACCCGCACCCCCGGCACGATCTCGGACAGCAGCGTCACGAGCTCGTCGAGGAGCGCCGCCCGGTCCTCCCGGCTGCGCTGCGCGAGTATGGCCGCGACGCTCGCGGACTCGAATGACGGGTTGGAGTCGGTCATCGTCCCGGCATACTAGGCTGGCGCATAGTCGACAGCAACGCCGATCCAGCCGCCCTGCCGCCACGAAAGCAACGGAGCCAGCGGGAGAACGACTCCGCCGACTCCGTGCCCACGCTACAATTTCCTGCCGTTCCGCTCCCGCACCTCTTGAGCCGCGCTCCGGCAGTGCTTTACGCTGGCGGGGCCGCTGGGCCTGGTTCGCCGAGTGGGACAGGCCTTACGCCGTGAGCAGTTCGCGGCCTTCCGCGTCCCCTCGCCGCAGGGAGTTCCGCATCGGGTGCGCGCCTCGGCGGCGCAGGCGCGTACGCGCTCAGGCGCAGGCCCACGGCGCGCACGAGTCGATCTTGCAGCTGCCCGGGCACGAGTTGAAGCACGTCCCCTGGCACGTGTTGAACCCGGTGCAGTCGGTCTCCGGTCCCGTGCAGCCGTCGTTGGGGTCGGTCACGTAGTGCCCCACCACCGTCCCGCGCTCGCCTGTCTCCTTCACCGCCACGAAGGACTCTACCGTCAGCGAATCCAGGGTCAGCTTGAGCTTCTTCGTCATCGTGCCTCCATCGCAAGAGGTCCGGCAACCGGGGAGCGCTTGAATCATGTCGTCTAAAGGCTGCAGGCACAAGCGCAGAGAGGCGTTGCGTGAGGCAGGCAGTTCAGATCATTTCCCGAACCACCAGCTCGCCTTGACCACGAGGATGTTGCGCGCGGGGTCGCGGAAGAGCGAGCCGTCGTTGTCGGCCTCCGCGAAGTCGCCGGCGAGGCTCACGCCGCCGCGCTCCTGCTGCCACACCAGGAAGAGCGCGCTCCCCGGGCGGTACTCCCACCGCAGCACCGCGCTCCCCCGCAGGCTGCGCAGGTCGAAGTCGCGCTCCCCGAAGCCGCGGCCCACGTCGAAGGGCTGCGCGGGGCCCGCGCCGTCGGGGTCGACGGTGTAGACGCCGGTGGTCGGGTTGCGCGTGAGGGTGCCCGCGTCGCGGCCGTACACGTCGAAGCGGTAGGCGCGTGGCTGCAGGAACTCCTTGTAGTTGCGGAAGTCGCCGCGCGCGGAGAAGGGCTGCGCGTACATCTGCAGCGACAGGGTCGGGGTGAAGGTCCAGTCCACGCGCGTGGCCATCGACACCGTGGTCTGCCGCACGTCGGCGAACACGTAGCGCCGGCCGAAGGTGGCCGTGGCCAGCGGCTCGGCCAGCGAGCGGACGAACTGGTCGGTGTCCAGCTCCTGTACCCACTGCGGGCTCAGCCGCACGCGCAGCGCGGCGCTCGGCCGCACGTCGAAGCTCAGCGCCGCGAAGTGGTCGTACTCGCCCGAGGCGTCGGTGCGGTAGTAGAGCTCGCTCCCCACCACCACCCGGCGCCGGCTGTCGCTGCGCAGCTGGAAGTCCACGTTCCAGGTGCTCGGCACCGTCGCCAGCGGCCCGCCACGGGTGAGCCGGTCGTTGATGAACTCCGGGTTGTAGCCGAAGCGCAGGCTCGATCCCCAGAAGCTCGCCAGCTGCACGTCGCCGCCGACGTTGAACGAGGCGAAGGTCGGGTCGTAGCCGTAGTTCCAGGCGTGCGTGGTGAAGACGTACGCGTCGTAGCTGCGGAAGCGCTTCCCCGCGCGGTTCTCCCGGTACTGCACCGAGGTGGAGAAGGCGTGGTAGTCGGCGCGCGTCTGGAAGCCGACGTCGTTCACCTCGAAGCCCGGGCTCACCGTCTGCGCCGTCGCCGAGCCCACCCAGTGCTCGCCGCCGAACTTCGCGAGGGTGAGCGCCCCCGCGAGGCCCTGCAGCGCGGTACGGGTGCTGTCGAGCGAGAGGTAGTCGGCGTCGGGGCGGGCGAAGTAGCGGCTGGAGGCGTTCTGCGCGGCGGTGATCACGTCGCGGCTCCCCTGGATGCGGGAGAGCGCGACGAAGCCGTTCACGTTCCAGGCGCGGCGCGCCCAGGAGTGGTCGAAGTCCACGCCGCCCAGGTACGCGGCGGAGCGCAGCAGCGGGCCGAAGGCGTCGCCCAGGTCGCGGTGCGTGGCCGTCACCATCCCCCCGACCACCGTCTGCCCCGCGCGCAGGTCGCGGCGGACGCGCGCCGCCAGGTAGTTGCTGAGCGGCTCCACCGGCGCCGTCCGCCGCACCAGCGTGGTGTCCGCCCCAACCACGCGGCGGGCCAGGTAGTCGCCGCGCTCGGGGGCGGTCAGCGCGTCCATCATCCCCACCGTCCAGCCGCCGCGGGTGCGGCCGGTGAGCTTGGCCGCCGCGGCGATGGTGGTGCGCTCGGGGACGTCGGTGAAGAGCACCTCCTCGCCGTCGATCGTCCCCCCCAGCCCGCGCTGCGGCTGCCGCCCGATGCGCCGCGAGTAGAAGGGCTGGATGAAGCCGTAGCTGTTGAAGGTGTTGGGGCTGCCGAAGCGGAAGATCTCCGCCCCCTCGGTGAAGAAGGGCCGCTGCTCGGGGAAGAAGGTCTCGAAGGCGGAGAGGTTCACCACCGCCGGGTCGACCTCCACCTGGCCGAAGTCCGGGTTCACCGTGCCGGTGAGGGTGAGCCCGGAGGCGAGCCCGTACTTCACGTCCGCCCCCGCCGAGGCGGCCAGGCAGGTGGCGCGGTAGAAGGGGCCGCCGGCCGGGCTCAGCTCGCGCGGGGTGCGGTCCACCCGCACGCTGGCGTAGGGGAGCACCTCCAGGTGCGTGGCGGCGCGCAGCGCGTCGAGCCCGCCCAGGTCGCCGAAGCGCGAGACGAAGCCGGGGTCGTTGCGCGTCCACGGCGACCACGAGGTGCGCTCGTCGCGGCGGGCCACGTCGCGCTGGATGCCGAGCCCCCACACCCGCCCGCCCGGCGGCACCCGCCCGCTGAAGCGCAGCTGCGAGAGGGGGATGCGGTACTCGGCCACCCACCCCGCGCTGTCCACCCGCGTCGCCACCTCCCACACCGCGTCCCAGGTGGCGTCCTCGCTCCCGTCGTCGAAGTGGTAGACGTCGGCCTTCACCCCGCGCGGGTTCACCGAGAAGCGGTAGGCGGAGCGGCGGTCGTGGTGGGTGTCGAGCATCACGTGCACCCAGTCGGAGAAGATCCCGCTCGCGTCGCGGCGGGCGAGCTGCGCGGCGATCGAGTCGGGCGCGGCGTCGTACATCCGCACCCCCACGTAGAGCGCGTCGGCGTCGTAGAGCACCCGCGCCTCGGTACGCTCGCGCGCGGGGCGGCCGGGGTTCGGGTAGCTCTCGGTGAAGGCGTCGGCCGGCTGCGCCGCGCTCCAGGCGGGCTCGTCGAGCCTCCCGTCCAGCCGGATGGGGGTGCTCGCCGCCGCCGCGCGGACGGCACGGGCCGGCGCCCGGGCGGTGTCGCGCGCCGCCTGCTGGGCCGCCACGGGCGCGGCGAGCGCGAGCGCGACCAGGGTGCCGACGAGGATGGGTCGCATGGGTGCGGACTCCGGTTCAGGGCAGGCAGCGGCTTCTACATCTGAATCACATAGATGTAGAACAAGGAGGCGCAATTGGATGGAGAGATGGGGCGCGCCGCGGCCGCGACGCGCCCGGGCGGGCTAGGTGCGTTGTCGGTCGACGCCGTCCAGCGCCTTGCGGGCCTGGGCGCGGACGGAGCCGTCGGGGTGGGACTGCGCCATGCGCAGCAGGAGGGCGCGGATGTCTTCCGGGCGGGCGTGGCGGTCGACGTCGGTGCGCCAGACGGTGGCGGCGAGCGCCTCGATCGCCCGGCGCCGCACCGCGCCGTCGCGCTCGGTGTCGATCATCCGCGTGAGGGTGGCGATGCTCTCGTCGCAGGCGATCCGCCCGAGCGCGGAGGCGGCGGCGCGCCGCGCGTCGATGCCGGGGTGATGGAGGGCGATGCGGACCAGCCCGTCGAAGCCCGCGTCGTCCGGCAGGCCGGCGAGCTCCTCGATGGCCTCGCGCTGGGTGCGCGGGTCGCTGGTGCCGAAGACCGTGGCCACGAGCGACTCCGCCGCCCGCTGGTCGGCGTCCTGCTTCTTCCCGCCGCCGGCGCCGAGCGACGCCGCCAGGAGCCGCGTCCCCTCCGGCGTGGCGAAGGTGCAGGCCGGGCCCACGCAGTCCACCGCGGCGCGCGCGGAGCCGGCGCGGCGCAGGTGCACGCTGCCGTTCACGGTGCGGATGCGCACGTGCACCCGCCCATCGCCCACCCGGCCGCGGGTGCGGAGGAAGCGGCGCGGGGTGCCGCCGTTCACCGCCTCGTAGCCGCGGCTCTCCGTGACCGGCACGGCGTAGTCGCTGACGATGTTCACGCTGGCGTGCGACGGCGTGTAGCCGGTCTCCACGTCGAGGTCCACGCCCAGGCCGGGGGGGATGCTCACCGTCACCGCGCCGGAGCCGGAGCGGACGTCGACGGTGCGGTCGCCCGCGGGCATGCCGACGAGCCCCACCTCCACCGCGCCCGATCCGGTGGAGACCGTCACGTCGCCGTCCACCGCGCCGAGGGTGACGCTGCCGCCGCCGGTGTGGGCGTTCACGAAGCCGCGGGCGCTCCGCACCCGCACCGACCCGCCCCCGGTCGCCAGGTCGGCCCCCCAGGGCGCGTCGTCCACGGTGATCTCGCCGCCCGCGCGGTGGATGCGGACCGGCGTGCCGTCGCGGGCCTCGTCCCCGCCCAGGCGCAGCACCTCGCCGCCGGCGGTGTAGCCGCGCACGCTCCCCTGCACGTTGGTGAGGCGCACGTCGCCGCCGTTGGTGCGCAGCGAGCCGTCGAGCCGCGCGTCGGTGACCTCGATGGGGCCGCCGCGGGTGGAGAGCTCGGCGCGGCCGTGCACGCCGGTGAGGACGAGCGGGCCGCCGGCGGTCTGGCCGGTGAAGTCACCCTCCACCCCGCGGATGGTGATGCCGCCGCCGTGCGACTCGACGGCGACGTCGTAGCGGCGCGGCACGCGGAGCTGGAAGCGGTGGCTGGTGGAGTAGTTGGCGCGTCCGCTGACGTCGCGCGCCCACACCCGGGCGTCGCTGCCGTCCCCGGTGATCCCCGCGCGCGTCGACCGCCAGTCGCGGCCGGCCAGCTCGGCGTGCAGGAAGACGGCGTCGCGGTCCCAGGCCACGATCTGCACCTCGCCGCCCGTCTCCAGCTGCAGCGTGAGCCGCCCGCCGGGGCGCACGGCCACGGTGCCCTCCACCACCTGGTCCTGCGACACCGCCGAGGCGTGCACGGCGAGCGCGGGCGGCAGCACCCTCGACGCGTCCTGCGCCAGGGCGGCGCCCACGCTGGCCGCGGCGACCGGCAGCAGGAGCACGGCGCAGACGGCCGCGGCGGTCCCCACCACGCGCGGCGAGGGCACGCCGCGGCTGCGCATGGCGTCGAGCACCGCCAGCATGCGCCCCTCCAGGTGCGACGGGCGCGCCATGCTCACGGCCACCATCGCCGTGCGGCCGGCGGGCTGGAAGGCGCGGGCGACCTCGAGCAGGTGCTCGGCGTAGGCGCGGGCGCGGGTGCCGGCGGAGAGCACGGCGTCGTCGCACGCCAGCTCGCGCTCCACGCGGAGGCGGCGGGCGGCGTACCAGACGCCGGGGTGCATCCAGTAGAGCGCGCACGCCACTCCGGCCACCATCTGCGACAGGCAGTCGTGCCGGGCGACGTGGGCGAGCTCGTGCAGCAGCACCACGCGCTTCCGCTCCTCCGACCAGCCGTCCGCCTCGGCGGGGAGGAGGATGACGGGGCGCAGCGTGCCCCAGGTCATCGGCATGGTGGGCCGGCGGCTGCGCAGCAGGGTGACGCGGCGGTCGATCCCGGCGATCCAGGTCAGCTCGCGGAAGAGCTCGCCCCAGTCAGGATGGTCGTGCAGCGAGACCGCGGAGCGCGCCAGCCGCCGCACCTCGCCCCGCCCGAGCGCGACCTGCACCAGCAGCACCGCCGCGCCCACCACGTAGGCGAGCGCCAGCCATGCCCACAGCGGCAGCCGCGGCGCGGACGGCGCGGGGACCGCGTCCACCGCCGGCGTCTGCGTCGCCCCGGACGAGCGAGCTTGCGAGACGGGCGTGGACGCGACCGGCGCCGCATCGCCCCACCACGCGGCCGGTGCTGTGGGCATCGGTGCGACCGCCTCGGGCGCCGGAGCGCGCGGGGCGACGGTGACCACGCGCCACGCCGGGAGCACGGCGCCGAGCAGCGGGAGCGCGAGGAGCGCCACGATCGCGAGGAGCCAGACCAGGTGGCGCGTGGCCGCGGAGGCACGGCGGCCCATCGGCGACGCGGCGGCGAGACCGGCGGCGCAGATCACCAGGGTTGCCTTCGCCAGGAGCGCGAGGGCGGCGGAGAGCGCGGGGGTGAGCGGGAGGATGGAGGTCATTCGCCTGCTCCATTTTCGCGGGCCTGCTCCAGCAGGCCGGTGAGCCGCTGGTAGTCGTCGTCGGTGAGGGGCGCGTCGGGAAGGTCGAGGAGCGCAGCCAGCGCCGAGGCGCGCGACCCGCCGAAGAAGGTGCGCATCAGGTGCCGGAGCGCCGACCGGCTCACCTCGTCGGGCTCGGAGGTGGGGAGGTAGACGTAGCGCGGCCCGTCCTGCTCGTGCCGCAGGTAGCCCTTCTCCTCGAGCAGGCGGAGCATGCCGCGCACGGCGGAGTTGCTGGGGCAGTCAGGGAGCTCGGCCTGCACCTCGCCCGCGCTGGCGCGGCCCAGGCGGTAGACGATGTCCATGATCTGGCGCTCGCGGCGGCCGAGATCGGACGGGGCGGGAGGGGACATCGCGAGCTCTAAGGGGTGCAAGTACACTGACAGTGTGTCAGTACACTAACAGACCCTGCGAACGCTGTCAACGATCATCATCATGCAGAGACGCAGAGGCGCGGAGAGAGAACCGCCCTGGCTCTCCGTGCCTCTGTGTCTCTGCGTGAGACCCAATCTTTTCAGGGGTTCTTCAGCCCCGTGGTGAGCTTGTTCGTGAGCTCGCGGATCACGCGCGGGGCCAGCGCGTCGCGATGACGGGCGAGGAAATCGGCGGCGGCGGCGCGGTCGCGCTTCGACAACTCGCGCAGCGCCCACGACATCGCCTTCACCACCATGTCGTCGCGATCGCGGAGGAGGAGCTCGCAGACCCCCAGGGTGCGCGCGGTGTCTCCACGCCCGCCGCGCGCGCGGTTGTTGAGGGCGACGGTGCAGACGAGCGCGGCGCGCCGCATCCATCGATCGTCCGACCGGGCCCAGGCGTGGACTACGGCGTCGGAGACCTGCCCTTCGCGCCAAGCGGGGCCGGCCAGGTAGCAGCCGAAGGTGTCGACCTTCTCCCAGCTGTCGAGCCCGCGCCCGAGCGCCTCCAGCTCCCTCTCCCCCAGGCTCGCCAGCGCCGCGCGGTGGTGGGCGATCAGCTCGTAGGCGACGAGGCGGCCCGCGAACCCCGGCTCGTCGAGCAGCGCCAGCGCCACGCCCACCACGTCGGCCGCGGAGGCGGACGCGAGGCGCCGCGAGAAGCGCCGGCGCACCTCGCGGACCGCGGGGACCGTGGGGGATTCGAGCGCGCCCAGCTCGGCGCGGATCTCCGCGACGACGGCGGCGACGTCGACGGGGGATGGATCAGGCATGGAGACAGGGGATGGTAATCGGATGCGGTGCGCCCGCGGCTGGACCCCTCACCCGAAAAACAGGAGAGACAAACTGCCGTCTCACCTGTTTTTCGACCTCTCCCGAACAGCACGGGAGAGGTGAACTGCAACGGCAGCGGACCTATCGTCGCGAGCGAAGCGAGCCTTCAGTCACCCTCTCCCGTGCTGTTCGGGAGAGGGTCGGTTCGGGCGGACACAGGGTTCCGTCAGCGTGCACCGGAGCCAGGTCCGCCCGAACCGGGGTGAGGGGCAGTTCCCCGCCGCAGCCCGCGGCCGCCACGCAGCCCCGTCATCCGCGTGTTGCGCACGACGGGGACGCCGTTCACGATCACGTGGACGATGCCGACGGAGGTCTGCACCGGGTCCACGAAGGTCGCGCGGTCGCAGACGGTGTTGGGGTCGAAGATCGTGAGGTCGGCGAACATCCCCGCCTTGATTACCCCGCGGTCGGCAAGGCCCACGCGGGCGGCGGGGAGCGCGGTGAACTTGCGGACGGCATCCTCCAGCGTGATCACGTGCCGCTCGCGCACGTAGCGGCAGAGGATGCGCGGGAAGGAGCCGTAGGCGCGCGGGTGCGGGTGCTCGACCACGGTGGAGTCGACCGCGCGGGCGCCGGCGTCGATCCCCACGCTCACCCACGGCTGGCGCATCGCGTACTCGATGTCGGGCTCCGACATGGAGAAGTAGATGGCGCTGGTGCGCGAGCGATCGGCCAGGAGCAGGTCGAAGAGCGCCTCCACCACCGGCTGCCGGCGCGCTGCGGCCACCTCGCTGAGGCGCATTCCCTGGTAGCGCCGCAGGCTGTCCTCCACGATCCCCGCGATCATCACCCCGCTGGGCCCGCCCGCGCTCGCGCCGATGTTCTCGTCGCCGCCGCGGGTGAGCTCCTCGGCGATGCGGGCGCGCGTGGCGGGGTCGCGCAGCCGCGCCAGCATGGCCTCGGTGCCGCCCTCGTGCGCCCAGTTGGGGAGGATGGCGTCGAGGTCCGTCCCCGACGCGGGATAGGGGTACTGGTCGGCCGCCACGTCCACGCCGCGGGCGCGCGCCGCCTCGATGGCCGCCACCGCCGCCGGCATCTTCCCCCAGTTGGCCTTGCCGCTGACCTTGAGGTGGTGGATTTCCACCCAGGTCCCCGCCGCCTCGCCGATGTGGATGGCCTCGTTCACCGCCTCCACCAGCCGGTTCCCCTCGCTGCGGATGTGGCTGGCGTAGCCGCCGCCGTACTCCCCGGCCACCTTCGCCAGCTCCACGATCTCGTCGGTGGGGGTGAACGAGGCGGGGGTGTACGCCATCCCCGTCGAGAGCCCCATCGCCCCCTGCTGCATGGCGGTGCGCACCAGGCCGCGCATCTGCTCCAGCTCGGCGGGGGTGGCGCGGCGGTCGGCGTCGCCCATCACGTAGCGGCGCACCGAGCCGAGGGTGACGAAGGTGGCGAGGTTGATGGCGGGGCGGGTGCTGTCGAGCTTCGCGAAGTAGCCGTTCAGGTCGGTCCAGCTGACCAGCACGCGGGTGCTGTCGTCCAGCTCGCGCAGGGTGCTGGCGTTGACGGGGACGACGCTGGTGACCTCGCCGGTGATCTCGGTGGTGATCCCCTGCGTGATCTTCGACGCGGCCTGCGGCCTGCGCAGCAGCGGGTACTCGGAGTGGCCGAGCATGTCGATGAACCCCGGCGCCACGACCAGCCCGGTGGCGTCGAGGGTGTCGCGCGCCTGCGCCCGCGGCAGCACCCCCACCGCCACGATGCGGTCGCCGCGGATGGCGACGTCGCCGCGCACCCACGGGCTCCCCGTACCGTCGACGATGTGTCCGCCGCGGATCAGCAGGTCGTAGACGTCGGGCTGCGGCGCCGGCTGAGAGACAGGAACGGGAACAGGACGGACCGCGGCGACGGTGCACGCGGCCACGGCCAGGGCGAGGGCGGAGGAACGGACGGGAGATCGCATGGCTCGGTGACGGGCGGATGAATCCGCGGCAACAACGGCCCGAAGTCCGCCTTCGCGGACTCCCTGGACGGGCATCGTCGCTCGTGGAAAGCACGGGCGCAAGTAGCTAATGCAAGAAGGCCGCGCGTGGAGCGCGGCCTTCCGCATGAGTGTGCCGTTCGCAGCACCGCGCCGACCTTGTTTAGAAGGCGGCCTTGGCGCCGAGCATGAGGGAGCGCCCGGCGCGGATGGTGAGGTTGTCGGGCTCGCCGGTCTGGCCGCCGAGGAGGTTCTCGCCCTTCGCCACCAGCCAGAACCCCGGGCGAACCTGCCGCGAGAGCGTGACCCGCAGGTCGGTGTCGCCGTCGTACGCGCGCCAGAACTCGCGCAGCCGCAGGCCGTTGAAGCGGGGCCGGTCGGTGGTGTCGGACGCGAACTCGCGCGCCAGCGCCACCCGGTCGTAGTTGATCCAGTCCCACGCGCGCGCCGCCGTGAGCGCGCCGCTCCAGCCGCGCCCCTCCCACTCGGCGGTGAGGCTCGCCGTGCGCCCGGGAACGCCGAGCACGCGGTCGCCCGGCTGCAGGGCGCCGCCGTAGTCGCGGGCGAGCCGGCGCACCCGGCTGTCCACCAGCGCCAGCGTGGCCGAGAGCGAGAGCGGGCCGGTGGCCACGGCGCCCTGCATCTCCCACCCGCGGTTGTCGATGGCGCCCACGTTCTGCGGGTCGTACGCCACCCGCCGCACCATCCGCCCGCCCTCCACGAAGGTGTCGACGCGCACGGCCACGTCCTGGATCAGCCCCGACGCGCGCTGGTCGAAGCGGGTGGCCTGCAGCGACGCCGAGGAGCCCAGGTACAGCTCGGCGCCGAGCTCCACGCCGGCCTGCTCCTCGGGCTCCAGCAGGGTGGCGGCCCAGCCGTCGTGCCAGTGCAGGTGGTCGCCCGCGGGGGTGCGCGGCGGGCGGATCCCCCGGCCGAAGGCGCCGCGCAGCTTGAGCTCGCGATCGCCGCCCAGCCGCTGCACCCACGCCGCGCCGAGCATCGGCAGGGTGGAGAGCTCGAAGCCGCCCTCGAAGCCGCCGCTCCGCTCCAGCCGCACCCCCGCGGTGCCGAACAGCGAGTTGCGCCAGGAGCCGCTGGCCTGCGCCATCATCCCGGTGGCGTCGCGCCACTCCGCCACGTCGCGCTCCGGCCCCTCCATCATCACCTCCCCCCGCATCGCGTGCTGGCCCCGCGGCTGCACGGGCGCGGCCTCGGTGACGGCCGTCCGCTGCCGCAGCACCGACTCCTCGAAGGCGAAGGTGATGCTCCCCTGCGCGTCTCCCGTCCCCTCGTCCAGCCGCAGGGTGCTGCTCGCCTTGAAGGTGCCGCGGTCGGCGGCGCCGCGCGCGGCCAGCAGCTCCGCGTCGGTCGACAGCGGGAGGGGGATCTCGCTCTCGGGAACGTAGTCGAGCCGGTAGCCGTCCACGCCGAAGAGCAGGGTGTGCGTCCAGGGGCCGCCCGCCGCGATGCTGGCGCTCGCCGCCAGCGTGTAGAGCTGTACCGACTGCCCGTCCACCGAGTCGGCGCCGGGGGGCGCGGGCGTGCTCTCGAGGCCGGCCAGCAGCGGGTTCTCCTCCACCCCGGAGCGGCGGTCGGAGATGCGCAGCGAGCCGTTGAGGATGGCGGTGCGCGTGACCCGCCGCGCGTCGGCCACGGCGGAGAGGCGGCGCGTCTGGGCGCCGGTGTAGATGGCCCCGGTGCGCCCCACCCGGAGCGCGAGCCCGGCCGAGGACAGGTTCGACCCCGTGCGCAGCGCCAGGCGGTGGTCCCAGGTGGCGGGGTCGTGCGCGGCGAAGGCGCTCCCCGCCGCCCCCACGATGCTGCGGAGCTGCACCCGCGCGCCGGCGCCGTCGGAGCCCTCGTGGCGGGTGACGATGTTGATCACCCCGCTGATGGCGTCGGAGCCGTAGAGCGCCGCGCCCTGCGGCCCGCGGATCACCTCCACCCGCTCCACCTCGTCGGGGTCGATCTCCGTCACCAGCAGGGGATTCGCCACCTCCACCCCGTCCACGTACACCTTGGGGTAGGTCGCGCGGAAGGAGCTGGCGCCGCGCACGCTCCCGTACTGGGCCACCAGCGCCGACGGCGCCTGCCGCCACGCCCACACCCCGGGGACGGCGGCATTCAGCACGTCGGGGAGCGACTCGGCGCCGCGGCGGGCCAGGCGGCGCCCGTCCACCACGTCGAGCCCCACCGTCACGGAGCGGCGCGCGGACCCGTCCGCGCTCCCGGTCACCACGATGGCGTCGAGCGCGTTCACCCGGTCGGTCACGTGGCCGTCGCCGGCGGGGTGGCCGGTGCGGGCGGGGGCGAGCACCACCTGGCCGGCGACGACCCTCGCCTCCACCCCGGTGCCGGCCAGGAGCCGCGCGAGCGCCGTCCCCAGCGGCTCGTCGCGCGCCGTCACGCAGACGCGGCGGCCGAGCGGGAGGAGGTCGGACGAATAGGAGAGCCGCACCCGGGCCGCGGCGGAGAGGCGGTCGAGCGCGTCGCGGAGGGAGACGTCGCGCGCGCGGAAGGAGACGGCGCGGTCGAGCGGCGCGGGCCAGGCGCGCGCCGCGCTCGACGCGGCCACCGGAGCGCCGCACGCCCCCTGCGCGCGCGCGCCGGGGGCGTAGAGGGCGGCCAGCGCCGCGAGCGCGGCGAGGGCGGCCTTCACGGGACCCCGGCCGGCACGACGGCCGCGGTGTCGCCGCGGCGCTGCAGCGCCCCGCCGAGCGCGGCGGCCACCACCCGCACCGCCTCGTCCGCCGTCTCGGTGCCGAAGCTCGCCGTCAGGTGCCGCCGCGCGAGCTCGGGGTCGCGGACCACCAGGGTGATCCCGTACCAGCGCCGCAGCTCTTCGGCCACCTCGGGGATCGGCGCGTCGCGGAAGACCAGGCGGCCTCGCGTCCAGGCCACGTCGTCGGCGCCGGCCGCGCCGCGCTCCACCCGCAGCTCGCCCGCGGCGCCCACGCTCCCCCGGTCGCCCGCGCGGAGCACCACCGTGTCGTGCCCCGCCGCCGCGCGCAGCGAGACGGAGCCCGAGGTCACCACCACCCGCGCCCCGCCCGCGTTGCCGGCGACGGAGAAGGTGGTCCCCAGGTCACGGACCTCGGCGGTGGCGGTGCGCACCACGAACGGGTGCGCGGCGTCGTGCCGCACGTCGAAGAAGGCCTCGCCGGAGAGCGTCAGGGCGCGCTCGCGCCCGCCGTAGCCGGCGGCGAGGTCGACGCGGCTGAGCGGCGCGAGCTGCACCGTGCTCCCGTCCGGGAGGCGCACGGTGCGCCGCGCGCCGACCTCGGTGGCGTAGCGGGTGGGCGCTGCGGCCGTCCCGCGGCCGGCGAGCGCCCGCCAGACCAGCGCGCCGCCGACCAGGAGGAGCACCGCGGCCGCGGCGCGCAGGAACGCCGCCGAGCGCCAGGCCGGGGGGCGCGCGGCGGAGGGCACCAGCCGGGGCCCGCCGGTCTTCGCCGGGGCGGCGACGAGGACGGGGCGGGCGTCGCGGCGGGAGAGGACGCGGGCGAGCGCGGCCTCCACGTCCACGCCGGGCGCGTCGGCCGGCTCGGCGGAGAGGGGACGCAGGGCGCCGCCGAGCGCGGCGAAGAGCTCGGCGCGGCGCGGGTCGGCCTCGAGCGCGCGGCGGAAGGCCTCGCGCTCTTCGGGCGTGCCCTCGCCCGCCAGGGCGCGGGCCATGGCGATGTAGACGGCGTCCCCGTCGGCGGCGGAATCCCGGTTATCCTGGCTCATCACCCCTACGACACGCGAAGCCCGCGGCACCCTATCTGCCGTGGCGACTCCCGGAAGGTCGCCGCCGCGGCCGGGGGAAGATAACATACGGCATGGACGATCCGGAACTCATCACCGCCCTGCGCCGCGGCGACGACGAGGCCTACGCCACCGTCTTCCGCACGCTCTACGCCGGACTGGTGACGGCGGCCGAGCGGCTGCTGGGCGACCGCGCCAGCGCCGAAGACGTGGCGCAGGACGTGATGCTGGAGCTCTGGAAGCGCCGCGACGCCCTCCCCCCCGACGTGTCGCTGCGCGGGTACCTCTACCAGTCGGTGCGCAACCGCGCGCTCAACCGCCTGCGCCACCTGCGCACCGCGCGCGAGGCCGAGCCGCACGTCCGCCCCCCCACCGCCGCCCCGCCCGCCGACGCCGGCGCCGTCACCGGCGAGCTGGAGGCCGCGATGCGCCAGGCCGTCGCCGACCTCCCCGACGAGGTGCGCGAGACCTTCCTCCTCAGCCGCGTCGACGGCCTCACCTACTCCGAGATCGCGTCCACGGTGGGGATGTCGGTGAAGACGGTGGAGGCGCGGATGGGCCGCGCGCTCCGCCTGGTGCGCGAGCGGCTGGCCCCCTGGCTCCCGGAGGGCGGCGGCTGGTAGGGGCCACGGAGGTCCGGATGATTGGGCTCTCCACGCCTCTGCGTCTCTGCATGAGGCGATCTTTTTCCGTTCGATAGGGTGGCGCGAGGCTCGTGTGTTTCTGGGTGGACGGCCGCCACGGAGAGACGCGGGAAGGCCCCGCGCGGGGTACGGCCGGACACCCCTTCGAGAGACACACCCATGGCACGAACCGCTCGTCCCCTCCTGGCGGTGGCGCTCGCCGCGCTCGCCGCCGCCTGCGCCGAGACCTCCACCGGCTCGCAGACCGCCGCGGACCTCTCCGCGGCCTTCAACAGCACGCCGCTGGGCTTCAGCAACGTGAACAGCTCCTTCAACAGCTCGTCCGACAGCACCGGCTACCGCCCGGGCGGCGACGGCCACGGCGGCCGCGGCGAGCACGGCCCCGGCGGCGGCGCCTGCATGGGCGGCGGGCTGGGCGGCGACTTCCTGGGCGGGATCGTCGGCGGCAGGCCGTTCGACGTCCACCTCTCGGGGAACTGCTCGTTCGCGGCCGGCACCGGCCTGGTCACCTGCACCAGCACCACCCGCGACGGGCTCTCGGTCTTCAAGACCTACTCGTTCAAGACCGCCGGCGGCACCGCGCAGCAGGCGCTGGACAGCCTGACCAACACCGTGGTGGCCCACGTGCAGGTGAGCGGCACCGCCACCCGCCGCGACAGCGTGACAGCGGTGGTGAGCCACACCAGCGACCTGACGGTGACCGGCCTGGCCAGGGGGAGCACGCAGCGCACCGTGAACGGCACCTCGGCGGGCACCGAGAACCTGACGGGCACGTCGGACAGGGGCGCCTTCACCGCCACCCGCGTGGTGGGCGACACCACGACCAACCTGGTGGTCCCGGTGGGCACCGGGCAGCCGACCTACCCGACCTCGGGGACGGTGATCCGCTCCATGCGCGCCACGGTGACCTTCGCCGGGCAGAGCCCCGAGAGCCGCTCACGCCGCGAGGTGATCACCTACAACGGCACCAGCACCGCCAGCATCACCATCACCGAGAACGGCACCGCGAAGACCTGCACCCTGCCGCTGCCGCACGGGCGTCCGAACTGCCCGTAACGGCCACGACGGTCTCACGCGGAGGCGCAGAGAGGAATCCTCTCTGCGCCTCCGCGCGTCTCTGCGCCCGGCTCCTTCACCGATTCGTCACCGCGGGGCGCCGGGGCGCGGAACGAGTAATACCAGATCCGGGGATGGCGTTGGTGCATCTCACTGACTCACGTGCTGACGCGGTTATAGATCCTTCGGCCTGCAAGCTGTTTCACAATCGCGGATTGCAGCTCGGCCGGCCTCAGGATGACGTCGTTGCGGTGGGTGCGTAAACACAAAGTGTTCAGGCGGATTGGGTATACCCGGATACGCCGCCGTGAACGACGAAGGGGGCTCCCCAGTGGGAGCCCCCTTCGTCGTCATCCTGCTTTGCCGTATCCTGCGTTTACGGAAAGCGTGCTCGCGGTCGCGCTACGGACGCATTCGGCGGGCGACCTCGGCGTCGTCGAGCTCCACGACTTCACCGGACGCGTTGATCTCGAATCCGGTTTGCCCCGTTCCCGCGATTGCGACCACGTAGCATCCCGGGCGTTCGAGCGGCGACGCCGGATGCATCTCCCGGTACCCCTCCGGGGTCTGTCCATAGCGCAGGGAGGACAGCCTCACGTCAGTGCCGGGAATACTCTCCAGGTCCCACGTCGCACGCGCGACGGGCGGAGCGACACCGGGAGTGGCACGCAGCTCTTCACAACGATCCACACGAAGAAACCCTATCGAGATCGGGTCGGGATGGCCCCGGCTCCTGCCGAACTCGAAGCTCAGGCGATCGGCTGAAGACCCGCTCTGGACCCACACACTCGTTTTCTTCGGACACGCCCCCAGGAAACACGACAGGAGGAGCGCCGCAAGCGCACGGAATCGACTCGCTTTCATGGCGGCCATGCCTCGTCAGGGGTTGCCGGGGACGTAGGCGGACGGATCGTAGCCCCGCGGGTGATACGGAGAGATCGCGCAAGCCAACGATCCGCTGCCGCGCCGGAAACAGTCCTGCACGATCTGCGCGCGCGACTCGAGATTGTACTCCTGCCAGCTGCCGAGCGGATACTGCTTCCAGTTGTACACGTCGCCGCGGGCAGTGAAGTTCTCGAACGAGAACGTAGCCACGGCTTCGTAAACACTGAACCAGGCCGGCTGCTTCTGAAAGTCCCCGACATGCGTCAGCTCGTGTGCCAGCAGGGAAACGTCGTAAAGGTTGTTCGGATCCAGCATTCGCCCGAAGTACATGTCGCTCCCGATGGTGAGCCCGGCATTGGCGGGCATCACCCCCCACACGTACATGGTCGCTTTGTCGCAGTCGATCTCATCGCACATGTCCCCCAGCTTCTCCTGGAACTGTTGCGGGATCGTATCCGCCCTCAAGCCGTACGGATCCCGATACGTAGCCGGGTCGCCATTGGCAAAGCCGTACGCGTTCATACCGCCCGCGAGACCGATGGGGTCCTCCTGGGTGAAGCGGCCGGTCTGGGGGTTGTAGTAGCGGTTGCGGCGGTAGAGGAGGCCGCTGGCGTCGTGGTGGTCCTCCATCACGTTGCCGAGCCAGGTGTCCTGGCTGCCGATGGTGCTGGTGATCGTGCCGTTGCTGCGCGCGCCGTAGGCCCGCCAGCCGAGGATCCAGTTGGTGCCCAGGCACTGGCCGGTGCCCTCGCAATGCGTGCGCGTGGCGTCGGAGAAGGCGACGTAGGGCGCGCGTCCCTGGTTGTCCCAGATGGGGAAGACCGCGAACTGCTGCCACCGGTGCGACCCCCTGGTCTCGTTCGCGGTGAGCAGCGCCATGCGGATCACGCTCAGCGGCTGGTCGATGCCGGGGCCGTAGGTGTGCAGGACGCGCCCGGTGAGCGGGTTGGGGTCGTAGAGATCGCCGCCGAGGGAGCCGGTCTGGAGCGGGATGGAGTCGTTCTCCTGCTCCACCTCCTGCATCTGGATCTCGTAGAGCGCCTGGCTGCCGTCCCAGACGGTACGTCGCACCAGGTTGAGCGAGCACCTCCCGTACGTGTCGCTGCACCAGTTGAGGGTGCGCACCCAGACGCGGCGGCCGAGCGCGTCGTAGCGGTACTCCTCCCAGACGCTGCCCTTGGCGTCGATCCCACCGAGGGTGCGGCGGTCCACCGAGCGCAGCATTCCGTCGGAGCCGAAGTACGAGGCCAGGTCGGAAAAGTGCTGCTGCGTGTCGGCGCCCCACTGGAACACGGTGTTCCCGGCCGAGTCGTAGGCGAACTGGTCGGTGTAGCTCCCCTGCGACGAGCTGAGGAGCCGGCCGGTGAGCGGCGCATAGGTGGAGGTGCCGCTCTTGAGCCCCCACGACCAGGCCTGCCCGCCGATGAAGCTGTCGTTGCGCGTCGACGTGTAGGTGCTGCCGGTGGTCTTGTGGCTGTTGCCCAGCGCGTCGTACGCGTACGTCGAGTACGACGTCTCCACCTGCACGTTGCCGCCGGTGTTGGTGCCCACGTCCCGCTGCGCGCTGCTGACCAGGTGCCCGAGCCCCGAGAAGGTGGCCACCAGCGAATCCTGCATCACCACGGCGTTCCCGCTCGAAAGCATCTTGCCGCGGCGGTCGTAGGTGAGGCTCGTCTGGCTGATGCGCCCGCCGATGGCGTTCGGCACGTCGAGGTTGTACTGCCGGAGCCGCCCGTCGTCGTCGTAGAGGAACGCGTCGAAGATGGAGGTGCCGCGCTGCAGCGAGGCGAGCTGCCCGGTGTTGTCGTAGCCGTAGCGGAAGACGTTGCCGAGCGGATCCGTCACCGTCTCCAGCGCCCCCGTCACCGCGTGGTAGCCGTAGGCGGTGGCCGCCCCACCCGTCGGGGCGAGCTGCGACGGATGGGTGAGCGAGATCCGCCGTCCGTCCAGGTCGTAGCCGTACTGCAGCACGTAGACGTGCCTGGTGGTGTCGTTGCGGGCCGCGGTCTGGACCTTCTGCGTCTCGCGCTCCAGCAGGCCGCCGGGGAACCAGCTGCGGCGCACCAGGGCGTCGGCGTTGTCGGCGCGCACCAGGCGCCCCATGCGGTCGTACTCGAAGACCGCGCTGTCGGCGGGCACCACGTAGCCGCAGTTCGCCGCGTTCTGGTACCGTGGGTACGGGCGATAGATGTTGAAGGTCGCGGTCAGCGTGTCGGGGCAGTAGGTGGGAGGAAGGTTCATGATCGAGGCGATGCCGCGGCGCTCGGCGGCGTAGTACGTAGCCGAGTGGTAGCGCACCAGCGGGCGGCTCAACGCGTCGTAGCGGGTGCGGAGCGTGTCGCCGCGGCGGGTGAGGGTCCAGATCGCGTTCCCCGCCAGGTCGAACGCGGTGGTGTCGCGCTTCCCGTCGGGCGCGATCTCCTTCACCTGCCGGCCGGCCAGGTCGTAGGCATAGCGGGTGACCACGCTGTCCAGGTGGGTGGTGTCGGGGATCGACACGCGCTTCACCGAGGTGACGTTCCCCTCGGGGTCGTGGCGGGTGCGCACGACCAGGTGCTGCTCGGGTACGCCGTTCATCGCCGGGCCGATGCTCTCGGTCAGGGTGTCCTGGCCCACGGCGTCGTACACGTGCCGCGTCGTCTGCCAGGTGGTGGAGGTGATCTGCTGGCGCGTGAGCGTGTCCTGCCCCAGCTCGTCGGCCTTGCTCTCGGTGCGGATCCCCAGGTGCGACTGCACGGCGCTCAGGTTGCCGCGCGTGTCGTACTCGTACGTCTCCGTGGTGCGTCCGCTCTGCCCCGCGCCCGCCGGGGAGGTGGTGGAGGCGGGGAGGTTGGGCGCGGTCGCGTCGTTCGACGCGCGGTAGGCGAAGTTCACGCGCCGCGTGGTGTCGGTGCCCGCCTGCTGCCAGAGGCGGTTGCCGGTGGCCGCGTCGTAGCCGGTGAGCACCACCTCGCCCAGTGGCGCCGTGGTGCGGGTGACGAAGTCCGGCCAGGCGGTGCTGGCGCGCTCGTAGCGCGTGGTGGCGTCGCGCCCGTCCCGGAGCGGATTCACGCCCACCGACGAGGCCAGGTTGCCGCGCGCGTCATAGGTAGCCGAGCTGCTGGCGCGCGTGCCGTCGGGGAGCAGGGGATTGTCCACGTGCGTCACCCGGCCGCGGAAGCGGGTGTCGCCGTAGGTGAGCAGGGTCTCGTTGCCGAGCGCGTCGACCACGCGCTCCGGCATGCTGTTGTCGAGCTTGGGCTGGATCCAGAAC